>ERZ795054.884-NODE-884-length-32133-cov-7.635233_pt1 | contig 32133 bp, 24 predicted proteins | sample MGYA00375138_ERZ795054 | MGnify/ENA primary metagenome ERZ795054 (study PRJEB30183, sample SAMN05720215) | anaerobic digester metagenome | isolation source: active sludge of municipal wastewater-treating anaerobic digesters | place: USA | collected 2014-12-23 ... | reverse complement strand
AGGTTCGCCGCAAAGGAAGGGGCCGCGAAGGGAGAATCCCTGCCCTCGCTGTTCGTCAACTGGGCGCTGGGGATCGGCGCGGTGTACGCTTCGCTGTTTTCGATCGGCAAGCTCATATTCAGGCAGTATGCGTATGGATTTTCCCTTCTCATGCTTGCAGCGGTTTTCTTTGTCGCGCTCAGTGTCAGGCTCTTCAAAGAGAATGATCGGAACGCCTGAGAACGTCATTCCGTTAAAAAATGCTTTGAAAATGCGCCCGGCATGCTACAATAATCCTGTCCGGCAGCGCCCGGAAATCGATTATGATCGACCCAGCTGATGATTTAAAAGCCATCTATACCGCAGCTATAGACGCCGTGGACCCCTTCAACGCGGTGCAATCCGCCATGCTCGTGCTGGACCGAAAGCTCGTGCTTGTTGACAGGGGCGCCGGGATCGCCTCGTATGATCTTTCCGCATATGAAAGAATATTCATCGTTGGAGCAGGGAAAGCGACCGCGCCCATGGCCTCGGCGGTCGAGACGATTCTCGGCGACAGAATCACCGGCGGTTGCATCTGCGTCAAGTATGGATACACCAGGCGTCTCGGCAGAATCGAGACGATCGAAGCAGCCCATCCGGTGCCCGACGAGAACGGCGTTAGGGCTGCTGCCAGGATCATGGATGTTCTTCACGGCGCGCGCGAAAACGATCTGGTGATATCGCTGATATCGGGCGGGGGATCGGCGCTGCTTCCCTATCCGTCGGGGTCGATAACGCTTGATGAAAAAAGAGCGACCACGCAGCTGCTGCTCAAAAGCGGAGCTTCGATCCATGAAATCAACGCGGTAAGGAAGCATCTTTCGCGGGTCAAGGGCGGCAACATGGCCCGGGCCGCATATCCTGCGACCGTGATCAATCTCATGATCTCCGACGTGGTTGGGGACCGTATGGATGTCATCGCGTCAGGGCCTTTTGTTCCTGACAATTCCCGGTTCGCGGACGGACTCGCGATCATCGAGAAGTATTCCCTGCGCCCGTCGGTCCCGGCTTCGGTGATCGATTGTCTCGAGCGGGGCGCGAGCGGCCTGGAGGATGAAAACCCCGGAGGCGGAAGCGGCATATTCAAAAATGTCAGAAACCTCATCGTGGCTTCCAACATAATGGCCTGCGAGGCCGCCCGGGCCGAAGCGATTAAAAGGGGTTACAATTCACTGATCCTTTCCTCCCTGGTCGAGGGGGACACCGCGGATGCGGCGTTCTGGCACTCCAGGATCGCAAAGGAAATCGTGCAGAGCGGAAATCCGGTGCCGCCGCCTGCCTGCATCATAAGCGGGGGTGAAACCACGGTGCGGGTGAAAGGCGGGGGTCTTGGAGGCAGGAATATGGAGTTCGCCCTGCAGTCCGCTTTTTTTATCGACGGCGTCGACAATGTGCTCGTCGCAAGCATCGGCACCGACGGAAGCGACGGACCGACTGACGCTGCGGGAGCGTGCGCGCGCGGGTCGACCGTTAGAACCGCCTCGGGGCTCGGGCTTTCGGTACGCGATTATCTGGACAGAAACGATTCCTATCATTTTTTCGAGAGGCTCGGGGACCTGATAATCACCGGACCGACCAATACCAACGTTATGGATATCAGGGTCATTTTGGCCTGGGAATAGGCCATATTTTCATATTTTTTTTCCATTGCATTAATTTTTATAAAAATTAAAAAATAGTTGCCTATAAGGAAATTATATTTTATAGTATCTATAATAAAATTTTACTTAAATGAAAGGTGGGTTCATCCGACCCTTTGGGTGAAGACATCAGTGACTTTAGATTCACCATATCATTTAGCGGCAGGGATGCCCTTTCATATTGATATCAATTAATATTGTTTCAGGAGTGATATTATGAAAATGAAGAAGTATTACAGGTTTTTGTCAATGATCATGGTTCTCGCTGTCTCCGTCACTTTCGCTTTTGCACAGGATTCCCAGTCCACAAGCGCCATTGACGAATCGACAAAGAACGCCGACGGTTCGTACAGCAGCACCAAGTTCGATGAAGCCCAAAGGCCTGAGGATTCCTATCTTGCCAAGTTCCATGCGATCGATGTGGTGAACAAGCTGATGAAGCAGAACCTCGACTCGATTTACCTGCTTAAAGTCATTGTCACCAACTATTCAGACAAGGGCTGGAAGGGCGATTATGACAAGGTCTATACCGGGTACAAACGCGGAATGGAGCTCTACTACAAGCGCAATATCATCTATTCCAGGGTCGAATTCGAAACAAACAAAAAAGACATCGGCGATCTGCTGAAAAAGATAATCGTCGAATATAAAAAAGACACCCAGGCGATGCTCAATGAGTGCGCCGACAAGATTCTCCTTCTCCACCTCGATGCAACGACGCATTCGGACCCCAACAAAAGCGAAGAGCTCTACAACAACCAGTTAAGGCTCCAGATCGCCTACGGGCAGTTCGACGATGCGCTGAATGCGGAGATTAATCATTACAATGAAGGCGCGATTTATCACTACAGGGTTTCAAAATCATACGCGATCAAGATAATGGAGTCGCTTTCAAAACCCGAAGACAGGGACTCTCTGCATGACAAGCTCAAGGTTCACAAAGCCGACAACCTGAACAGGATATACGAGACTGCCAAGGCCAAGCAGGCAGAGCAAGCTCCCAAGCAATAAGCGGGACATTAACACGGTAATTTATGAAGGGCTGTCTGTAACTGGACAGCCCTTCTTGTATGGATAAACGGTAGCAACAAATGCATCGCCCATTCTGGATAAGCGTTCTGTCGGCTTCTCTCGCCCTTTTCTTCTTCTATCCAAGTCCTGTCCGCGACAGGGAATTCCCCGAATACCGGGTTGTCATCGACCCCGGACATGGAGGGGAGACTCGTTTCCCGGTTTATATGCATGGAGACAGGTTCGACACCGTTACCGGGGGCTATCTCGAACTGTACCGGGAAGGGGCGTCCGGCCCGGGTGTCAGGGAGCATCTCCTCATGTATGCGATATCGGAAAAAGTCGTTTCGCTGCTGAAGGATGCATCCCCTGAGGGGAAATACGGCAAATTTCATGATCTGATAGCCGGATACACCGATAAACCCTCATCGCGTGTGGCGATCAGGACGATCATGAGCAGGCCCGCATCGATTGGTCCCGGCGACCGTTCGGCAGATCCGAACTCGGAATATCGCCTGTATGATTTTACCGACAAAAACGGGACGGTCCGCAAAGGCAGAATTTCCATTATCAACGAACACAGACCGCACCTGGTCGTTTCGCTTCATTGCGCCAGCTCGGGTCCGCAGGATTATAAGGGGATGAGCGCTGTTATTGCGCCGTCATATAATTTTCTCTACAACGGGCTCCTGTATCTCAGGGGCAAAAAGAGGAAGTCCTCCTTCTTCAAAGGGCCGCTCGCCGAAAACTGGTTCTGCGAGTCCGAGGACAGGTCGAATTTCAGCTGGTTCCTGAACGATTCCTCGCTCTACTTTCTATGTCATCCGATCGATGAAGACCATGTCCAGCGCTTCGACAGATACAAGGGCTACAGGCACAACATGGTCCAGTGGAAATACGGGGACAGGGCCGGCTGGGAAATTCCGGCGGGGCACAATATCAAGGGCAGTCATTATTCGAGGGAACTGGCTGATTTCAGGCCGGAGGGCCCGTTCTGGGAAAGGGAACGGTCCAGGTTCGAGAAGTATCGCAGGGACGGCGGACCCGAGGGATACGGCGGCGATAACGCGTACGCCGGTAATGAAATAATCCGCTTCATACAGCATTCGCTCGCCAAAAACGGCGCCGGGACCGGGAACAGGAAGCCCGGGAAGCCCTATGTTTCGGTCTGGGCGGTGCCGGTGCTTGTCAACGCAATCAGCGCCTACATCGAACTCGGCTACCTGAAAAGAAGGGAGGACCGGAACATAATGGTGCAAAGGCAAGACGAAATCGCGGAAGGCGTGGCCGTGGGCATATACTCGCTTCTTGCCGGAATCCGGCTCGACCAGGGGGATGACCCCTGGATGCCCAGGGGAAAAAGAATTGACCTCGACAGGTACAGGGATAAAAGTGAAAAATCATATTTTGACTCAGTCAACGAGTAAGAAACAATGCTTTTTTCCAGTTTAGCCTTGATACTGGCCATGACCGTTCCGGGCGGGGATTCTCCCGCTGCTTCGGAAGGTTTGAACCGGTGCTTCATCGATGCGGCGCACAGGGCGAAGAGCTCGGTGGTGAATATCGTCATTTACGACCGGAGCTCCAGAGACGGCTCTGAAGGACTCAGGAAAAAGGCCTACGCATCGGGCACCGTGATCACCGAAAGCGGAATCGTCGTCACCAACCATCATGTAGTCACCAAGGGGAATTATTTCCAGGTGATCGGCAGCGATGGGGCCGTTTTCGAACTCGACAAATTCGGCAACGACGGTTTTTTTCTATCCGACAAGAAAACCGATATCGCTCTCCTGAAGCTGGCCGAAAACACGCGCCTGAGGCCGATCGTTTTTTCCGATTCGAACAGCCTCAGGCAGGGAGAATGGGTGCTCGCGATCGGCAACCCGTACGGGCTGCGGCAGTCGATAACCTCGGGGATCGTCTCCTATACGGGGAGAGACAACATCGGGTTCACGGACATCGAGGATTTCATCCAGTCGGATGTGCCCATCAATCCGGGAAATTCCGGCGGCCCGCTGGTGAACCTCAAGGGAGAGCTGGTGGGGATCAATACAGCCATTTCGACCGTGACCGGCGGCTACCAGGGGATAAGCTTCGCCATCCCTTCGAATATCGTCAAGCAGGTCTGCAGGGAGCTTATCAAGTACGGGCGGGTGAGAAGGGGATGGCTTGGATTCATCGCACGCGAAAGAAAAATAGGTGTTTCGAAAGGATCCTCGGTCGCGGTTGAATCGGTCATCAAGGGTTCCCCGGCGGAATCAGCCGGCCTCAAAAAAGGCGACATTATCAGGGAAGTCGATTCGGAGCCGATCGAAAGCCTGGGCGGTCTCGTCAAATCGGTCGGGAACAAGCCGGTCGGGACCGCTCTTCTGATCAAGGTGTCACGCGGGGGAAAGCTTCATGATTACAGGCTCATCCTGCGTGAAAAAACAGAATACCGCAAGATGCGGGCCGAACTGGACGCGATCTTCGAGCGGTACGGGATCGAGATCGACGAGAATTCGGAAAGCAAGGACGTGATCGTATCGTTCGTATCTCCGGGAGGCCTGGCGTTTGACATACAGAAAGGCGATATCGTGGTTTCGCTGAACGATGAAAAAGTTTTTTCGATGGATGATTTCGTGGCTATATTTACCTCCAGCGGGAGAAAGATCAGGAGAATGAACGTTTACAGGGACCCGAGCATCCATACCATAGAATTTGACGGTAACAATGATTGACATGAAACGATCAATGCTCAGAATTATGGCTGCTGCGCTTGCGATATCGGTCGCGCCTCTTTTCGCGCTCGACGAGAAAACCGACCAGAAGAAGACCGATACAATTTTCGTGAACCGCGAGTTTTACGCTGCCTTCAAGCAGATCCCTCCGGTAAAACGCGACGACTTCTGGGAGTCCAGGCTCAATTCGCTGGTTATGACCAGGGCCAGGGTCGTCAAAATCGACAGCACCGGGAGGTACAAGAAAAAATACAGGATAATCCTCGATGACAACGAGGCGTCCTCATCAGGCCTGCGCTTCATGTATTATGTCTTTATCGACAGCCAGGATTCGATCGACCTGCTCGCAGTTGACGAGATATTCGAGTTCAGCGGGCAGATCATGGGATTCACGCCCCTTTCGATGGACAGGAACGGCTATGTGTTCGACATCCTGCTCGAAAAGGGCGCGATCATTGTGCAGTAGCGCAGGTAAAACTTTTTTGCACGGGGATACGATGAACAGCAGCAGGCATGAATCGGACTTTCTGGTGATCGGGAGCGGCATAGCCGGCCTTACGTTCGCGATTAACGCGTCCCAGCTCGGAACCGTGAACATCGTGACCAAGAAGAAGGAGTTCGATTCGAACACCAACTACGCCCAGGGAGGGATCGCTTCAGTGCTTTCTCCCGACGATACATTCGAAAGCCACATTGAAGACACGCTTCGTTCCGGCGCGGGCCTGTGCAACAGGGCCTCGGTCGAATTTCTCGTGCGAAAAGGTCCGGACCGCATCAAGGAGCTCGTCGAATGGGGCACGCGGTTTTCGACGAGCGAAAGCTCCCGCGGGAGCCAGAACCTGGACCTCGGCAGGGAGGGCGGGCATTCGCATAACCGCATCGTGCACGCGACCGACCTGACCGGCAGGGAAATCGAGCGCGCCCTGCTCGACAAGATATCCCGAATCCCGAGAATACGCATCTTCGAAGACCACACCGCCATAGACCTTCTCACCGAGCACCAGCTTAAAAAGCCCACGGGCTATTACCGACGTCAGAAAAACAGGAAGGTCCACTGCCACGGCGCGTACATCCTGAGCAACAGGACCGGCGAGGTGATGATTTTCAATGCAGGGATCACCTTCCTGGCCACGGGCGGCGTGGGGCAGGTATACCTGCACACGACCAATCCGGACATAGCGACAGGTGACGGCATCGCGATGGCCTACCGGGCCGGGGCGCTGATCGCGGACATGGAATTCATCCAGTTCCATCCAACCACGCTTTACAGGAAGGATTCGGTCGGCAGGTGCTTTCTCATCAGCGAAGCGGTCAGGGGCGAGGGGGCAGTTCTGAAAAATACCCGCGGCGAGCGCTTCATGGAAAAAATACACCCGCTGAAGGACCTCGCGCCGCGGGACATCGTGGCCAGGGCCATTGACTCGGAACTGAAAAGGCTCGGCGATTCCCACGTGTACCTCGACATCACGTCAAAGAAAAAATCGTTTCTACAGAAGCGATTCCCGAATATTTACGAGCAATGCCTCGAGGACGGGATCGATATTTCGGCGGACCCCATCCCGGTCGTGCCGGCAGCACATTATCTCTGCGGCGGCATCGTCTCGGACCTTGACGGCAAGACCACGATTGAAAATCTCTACGTTTCCGGTGAGTCGGCCTGCACCGGCGTGCACGGGGCGAACAGGCTGGCCAGCAATTCCCTGCTCGAGGGGATCGTTTTTTCGCACAGCGCCTTTCTCGCGATCAGGAATGAAATGGCCCGCTCGAAGGCGCCGGCCAGGATTCCCGATTATCCGCCATGGAACAGGGAGGGCACGTTCGACTTCAACGAATGGGTGCTGGTCAAGCACGACATGGACGATATAAAAAGGCTGATGTGGGACTACGTGGGCATAGTAAGGTCCGACATGAGACTGCAGCGGGCCCACAAGAGAATCATGTTTCTCGCCGAGGAGATACATTCATATTACCGCAAGAGCATCGTCTCGTCGAGGGTGATCGAGTTGAGGAACCTGGCGACGATAGCCAAGCTCATCATCAGGAGCGCGATCATGCGCAGGGACAGCATCGGGCTCCATTACAACACCGACCACAAGGAAACCGACAGCGAAACCGCCAACGTCGTGCTCAGGACCGGATACCAGCCCCGGTTCATCCGCCTGGAAAAGACCAATCCGATGGACGGGAAATGGGTGAAGGTGCCGGCGAATCCGGCGCAGCCTAAATGACGGGTCGCCATCATGGCCGCGCACTCAGTGAGAAAAATCCGCACCGGGGATCTTGCCTCGGTCTACAGCCTGGGGAAGGGGATGCTTTTCTCTTCCGAAGAAGGCGTTCCCTGGTCGCCTGAATCGATCGCCGACATACTCTGCTCTGACCCCGGTCTTTCATTCGTATGCCTCGACAGGAAGAGAATAACCGGCTTTCTGATCGCGTGCGATTGCCGTGACCGGCAGCAGGGCGCGCGGATTCAGTGGCTGTGGGCCGAAAGGGATTCATGGGAGATAAAAGACAATTTATTGCTTGCTTTTTATGATGAGGCGGTATTAAGGGATATTTCACCGATAACGGCATCGGTATGGAGCGATGAACCCCGGTTCGCCGAATATTTGAAGGGCAGGGGATTCAGGGAAGGGTGTTCCCGGACGGTCACGCGGCTTGTCCTGACGGATATCCCGCGTGGTCCCGGCACAGGAGAAAAGCCATGAAACTGAAACTCGTGAACAAATCAAACCCGGAAGACATGCTCTCGAAATCCGTCAGGGAAATACCGCCTTCGGGCATACGGGAATTCTTCGATATAGTCTATTCAACTCCGGACTGCATTTCGCTGGGAGTGGGGGAGCCCGATTTCATCACTCCCTGGAGGATTTCCGACAGCGGCATCTACGCGATCAAGGACGGCTGCACGCATTATACCCCGAACAGGGGCCTTCCCGAGCTCAGGGAGGTGATTGCCCGGTACACCGAAGACAAATACGGGATATCGTATGACCCGGACAGCGAGCTCATCATCACCATGGGGGTCAGCCAGGGCCTCGATCTCGCGCTGCGCAGCATCGTCGACCCCGGCGACGAGATCATCATTATCGAGCCGTGCTATGTGTCCTACGTGGCCAATGTCCAGCTGCTGGGCGGGGTCGCGGTAAAAATATCGGTATCGTCGGACAACGGTTTTAAAATCAATGTCGACGACATCAAAAAAAGCATATCGCCCAGAACAAAGGGGATCATTCTGAATTATCCGGCGAACCCGACCGGCGCCACCATCGACGAGGAAACGCTGCGGCTCATCGCCGGCCTCGCCGAAGAGAACAACCTGATCGTCATTTCCGACGAGCTGTATTCGGCCATCATCTACGAAAAGCGCCATTTTTCGATCGTACGGATCCCGGGCATGAAGGAAAGGACCATCTACCTGAACGGCTTCTCCAAGTCCCACGCCATGACCGGGTGGAGGCTCGGCTATGTCGCGGGCCCGGAAACGATCGTAAGCATGATGCTCAAAATTCACCAGTACACCGCCCTGTGCGCCCCGTCTATATCGCAGCACGCCGCGGTCGAGGCGATCAGAAAGGGCGAAAAAGACGTGAGGCTCATGATCGACGAGTATTACCGGCGCAGGAACTTCATCGCAAATTCGTTCAACGAAATGGGGCTTGCCTGCCCAATGCCCGAAGGCGCGTTTTACGTGTTTCCCGACATCAGCGCCACAGGCCTTGATTCGCGCTCGTTCGCCCTCGATCTTTTGAAAAAGGAAAAAGTCGCCGTGGTCCCGGGAATCGTTTTCGGCGCCCCGGGCGAAAACCACATCCGCTGCTCGTACGCGACCTCCATGGAGAACCTGAAGGAGGCCATGAAGCGGATCGGGAGCTTCGTCAGATCCCTCAAGGCGTGATATGCCGCTCCTGATCGACGGATTCAATCTCCTTTACAAGTTTCCCGAACTCGAAGAGCTGATGTACCTGGAAAAGCTCAACGAGGCGAGAAAGGGACTGCTCGAGCGCCTCAGGGAATACTATTCGATCAAGAAAGTCAAGATCAGGGTCGTTTTCGACGGCAGAAGAAATCCCATGGACGCACTGAAGAGCGAAAGGTCGGGCGCGATCGATGTGTTCTACTCGATCGATTACTCCGCCGACTTTCTGATAAAGGAATTCATCAAGAAGGACCCGAACCCTAAAATGACCACCGTGGTCACGTCCGACAAGGACATCCTCTTTTACGTGAACCGGTTCAAGGCCAGGACCATGACCAGCGAGAAGTTCGCCGACCACCTGAACAAAACCATCGAGGAGTATTACGCGGAAAAGACGGTCGAGAAAGAAGAGGACCCGGTACTGAGCGAGGACGAGGTCTCGTTCTGGGAGCGGATATTCAGGGGCAAAAAACCGGGGAAGCGATAACCACGCCGCAAATCATTGAAGCTTCTGGCTGAAGAACTCGATCGTCTCTGACACGGCGGATTTCCAGAAAGGCCAGTCGCGGGTCTGGTGTTTTTTCTCGATGTAGACGACGTCGTACCCCGCGGATTTCTTCTGCAACTGCTTGAGCTTCATGGCCAGAACCAGGGACTGGCCCTTGGGCGTGATGTAATCCTTCCCGCCGTGAATGAGCATGACGGGCGTTTTTTTCAGGTTTTCCGCCATCTTCAGCACGTTGTCGTCGTTTTCCCATCGGTCCCTGTTTTTATCGTAATTCCCATAAACGGTTTTCAGCAGCCGGTCGTTGGTCATCGTGAGCGGATCGTAGTCTCCCGAAATTCCCGCCGCGGCGCCGAAAAGCCCGGGATAATTCACCGCGGCAAGGAGCGCCCCGCGGCCGCCGGTGGACAGCCCGAATATGCCGGTCGATTCGCGGTCGAGCGCGAGCCCGAACTCTCTGCGCAGAAACGGGAGAAGTATCTCGCCGATATATTTGCCGCCGGGCACGGGCGACCACTTTATTTCGGTTTCGGGATAATACCTGGATTCATACATGGTTTTTCCCATGTCGGGGCACACGATGACAAGGCCGCGCTCGTCGGCGAGCCTGGCGACCGGGGTGTTCGCGTCGAGTTCGGACATGGACCCGGTATAGGTGTGCAGTGCGATGACGGTGCGCTGCTTTTTCCCTGCCGCGTAACTGCGCGGGAAGTATATCTGGACCCGGGCGAAGGCCCCGTCGGTTTCGAGGGGAACGCGGACGTCCCTGAGCCATTTCCCGGGCGCGCACTGGTAATTTTTTTTATCTGCGGCCGATGCTGGCATGATGAACGCGACGGCCAGGAGAATGGAAAGGGTTTTGGTTTGCATGGCGTCATTTCCTCGAGCAAATTATGGAAAACATTAATGCTGCCGCGGGCGATTATTGCAAGAATAAAAAATGGGGTCATTTGATGTATCCCTCCTCTTTCATGCTCAAAAACGACGAAGATGTTACTATGACATGGTCGAGCAGGGGGATTCCGAGGATCGCTCCTGATTCGGCCAGGCGAGAGGTCGTCCTGATGTCTTCCCGTGAAGGGGTCAGCACGCCCGAAGGATGATTGTGCGCGATGATGATGGAAGAGCCGCCCTCCCTGATCGCCTCCCTGAAAACCTCCCTCGGATGCACGATCGCTTCCGATACCGTACCCAGCGAGATGAGCGACTTTTTTATAAGCCGGTTCTTGTTGTTGAGCACAAGCGCCATGAATTTTTCCTTTTCGATCCCGATCATGTCCGGGATGAGTATCTGCCACACGGCCTCGGGGGTGTTCACCGCGCAGACCGGGGAAGCACATGCCATGGCCCTTCGCCCCATCTCGATCGCGCTGTGAATCCTGACCGATTTCGCCATTCCCATGCCGGGCAGTTCGGCTATTTCCCGTATTCCCGAAGCGGCGATGCCGCTTATACCGCCCATTTCAGCGAGAAGGCGCGACGAAAGGTCCATGACTCCGCAGTTCCTTGTCCCTGTGCCGAGTATCACGGCCAGAAGCTCCCGGTCGGCGAGGTTCCTGATCTCTTCGCCGTTGATGCATTTCTGAAGCGGCATCGATTGTCTGGCGTCCCTGGCTGCGATGTTCATCCCACTTGTCCTGATTTTGAACTGGTACATGTTATACGATCGGGAAGAGCGTTTACTGAAAAATTTTTCGTGAATCGGGCGGATATTTTTTTATTGCTAATTTCCGCGGGTGGGTTAGTTTGCATGGGAATGTTGTGGCGTATAGGTTTGCAAATGAAAAAGAAACCAGTCCATGGATTTTTCTGCGCTCTGCTGGGGGTGTATATCGCTGCAGGTGCGCCGGTGGTATCGGGCCCGCCGTCATCCAATCAGGATTTCCTGCAGCTTAAAAGCAAAGGCCTGTACCGGGAGGCGCTGCAAGCCATAGGCGGGGCGGATTTCAGAAACGAAGATGCGCGACAGTGCGAGCTCGCGCTTCTCAGGGTAACGGAGCTCGCGAAATATCCCGACCTGGCCGGGGACGCGCTTGCCGCCCTGGACAGGCTTTCGGACGCGGAGGCCATGGAAACTGTCCAACTGCTCAAAGCGAGGCTCGATCAGGCTCGCTGGGGCATTCTGCTGAAAATGGGCGACATTAGGAGCGCGGGCAGGATCGCAGGCCGATATCATTACCTTGACTTCGCCGTCGCTGGGCCTTTCGAGTGCTCGGGGCTGGATTCTTTCGACAGCGAAAGGGGGCCTGAATCGGCCGCGGATGCGTCGTCGTTCACGGGAAGATTCGGACCGGTGTCGTGGTTCGGCGCATCCCCTGACCGTTCAGGCGTGATCGACATGGAATCCCTGCTGCCTGCAAGGCCCGACGACCTGTTTTATTTTTACAGGGAATTCGATATATGTGATCCGGGCGAATATGACATACTGCTCGGCAAGTGCGGTTACACGGACGTGCTCCTCGACGGGAAGCCGGTTTTTTCAAGCAGGGCGGGCCATGAATTCATGCTCGACCAGTTCCGCATAAGGGTCGCGATGAATGCGGGAACGCACCGTATCCTGGTCAAGACCGGGTATTCCCGCAGGGGCATAAGGCTGTCGCTCAGGATTGCGGACGCTTCAGGCCGGCCGGTCGAGGCGCAGAAACCTGCCTCGGGAGGAGGATGCGCGCCGTCATCGGTCGTGGAAGTCGCGCCGTATACGCTGCTCGCCGGCGGCGGATCTTCAGATGAAGATCTTTTCATGAAGGGGTATTTCTTTTTCATCGCCGGGTTCGTGTCCGACGAGGAAAGGGAGGCGCAGTACTGCTTCGAGGCCATAGGCCCGGATTCGGTTTATTATCCCTCCGCGCAGTACTGCCTGGGCGAGGCCGAAACGGACGACCAGGGAGCGCTTGACCGGTTCAGGCGGAGTTTCAATGCAGGGACCGGGAACGCCGAGGCCGGGATTAAACTGGTGAGGCTGAAAATCGAACTGGAACAGTATGACGAGGCGTATGAAATCGTGTCGGCGATGGAAAAGCTCGCGTGCCCGTCTTTTCTGTGCACGCAGGCAATGGCGGAATACTGCGCCGCGCGCGGATGGGACATCGAGGCCATGAAAAGCACCGGGCCGCTCAAAATGTCGATGCCCTGCGAGGCCGCGGTGATCGTGGCCGGGATTCATGAGCGGCAGGGGGATTTCGCGGCGGCTGCCGCGTCCATGCGCATTGTCGCGGCGGCAGACCGCTATGACCGGCTTTCGGCCGAAAAATACATCGAGCTATGCGGGCTCTCGGGTAAAACCGGCGAATCCAGAACCGCGCTGCATGAAGCGGTTGCGCTGCATCCGTACTGCATGCGTTTCAGGCTCCTTCTTGCAGAAAACCTCGGGCATGGGGCCGGCGGCGAATCCCTCGCGTGCCTCGCTTCCGCCCTGAATGCATCGCCGTACAATCCCGAGGTACTGGCAGCGCTGGGCCGCGAATATCTTCGACTCGGCAACAGCGCGCTCGCCGGGCACTATCTGCGCGGGGCCCTTGAGCGCGATCCCGAAAACGCGGCCCTCAGGCTTGAGGTCGGGCTGCTCGCCCGAAACGGCGGGGACCTCGCGCGCTTCATGATTCACGAAGACGTCATGTCGCTCAGTGAAAGGGCGCGGCCGTTCGGCGATGAACCCGCGGTCGTGCTGCTCGACGAATCGGTGACGCTGCTCGGCGCCGCAGGATCGGAAGAGGTCCATGTGAGGAGGATCGTGCTGATCAACGATGATTCAGCGGCGGAGGATTATGCAGTGCAGCACGTGGTTTTTTCTCCCGAAACCGAAAAGGTCGAAAACCTTACCTGCACGCTGTGGAAAAGCGGCTCGCCGGCAGTCATATCCGAGAGATATTTCAAGTCGCTTTCAGACCCCGAAAGCCGGCTCTACTACGACCTCGGCGCCGTGATCGTTCCAGTCCCGGGGATTTCGGCCGGCGACATACTCGATATCGGGTATACCGTAACCATGAAATGCGGGGAAGACGGGTGCGCGGCTTTCGGCAAATCGTATGTGCTCGGCGGCAGGCGCAGGATCATTGAATACAACCATGTCCTTGCCGCTCCGCGGTCGAGGAAAATCCGCTGTCATGCCGTATCGGGATCTTCAGGGCTTGCGTGCAAAGCGCCTGCGCCTTCAGCGGACAGGGACCTCCTGGTCTACACGATCAGGGAGAAAAACCTTCCGCCGCACAGGGACGAGCCGGGCATGCCCGACAGGGGCGATTTTCTCCCTTCGGTTGTCTTTACTACGTTCGGTTCCTGGGATGAGGTTTTCGACTGGTACCGGTCGGTCATTTCTGGCCGGAAAATCGTGAGCGACGAAATGCGGGAGGCGGTGCGAAAGCTCACGGCCGGGGTCTCCAGCCCCGCCGAAAAGGCCGCGAGGATATACCGCCACGTGGCGTCCGAAATCCGCTATGTCGGATTCGAATTCGGGATTGGAGGAATCCGCCCGCGCCGTACTGACCAGACCTACGCTTCGCGGATGGGAGACTGCAAGGACACGGCCCTCGTGCTGGAGGCGATGCTCGAGGAGGCCGGACTGCAGGCCGATCTTTCCCTGGTGCGCACGTACGATAACGGGGCATTCGACCCCGGCGTCCCGCATCTGGGGTTCTTCAACCACGCCCTGTGCTGTGTTTATCTCGACGGCCCGCTGTTTCTGGATGCGACAGCCGACTATACCGGGCTCAGGGACCTGCCTGAATGCGACAGGGGGATTTCGGCGCTGGTGATCGGCGAAAAGGGGTGCAGGTTCGTTTCGACATCCGACTCCGGGCTGAACGGAAACGCGGTGACGATTTATAACCGGATCGCGCTCGAGGCCGGCGGCAGCGCGAGGATAAAGAGAACCCTGAGAAAGCAGGGCCCGTCTGCGGTTGAAATACGGTCCGGAATGGAGAATCCCGCAAAAAAAGCCAGGTCCCTGATGCAGTACTGGAACAGGCGCTTCACCGGCGCGAGCATCGAAAACCTGCAAATCGCCGGCGCAGACATGGAATCGCCCGCCGAGTGCTCCTATGAGATCACCGCGCCGTCGGTATGCGAGAAGACCGATGCCGATCTCATAGCGCCTTCATTCCTGGTCGGCAGCGGCCTTTTTGATGCGTACGCGCTGATTTCCGGAAGGGATTCGCCCCTTCTGCTGCCCGAGACAGGCAGGACCGAAGTCGAAAGCGTTTTCATCGTTCCAGGGGGTTATGTAGTGCACCGGCTGCCGGAAAACGAATCGTCCGGGAGCGGCCCGTTCGCGGCCTCGTTCACCTATGAGATAAGGGAAGGGGCTGTCGTCGTGAGGTCGGTGATCGATATCGGCGCGAAGAGAATCGAAACCGGATCGTACGGCGCCTTCAGGGAGCTCGCCGCTTTCATAAACAGGAAGGAGAGGGAGAAGATAATCCTGAGCAAAAAAAATCGCTGACCCCGATTGGCCTATCGGTAGAGCCTGTCGAATTCCCGCATATAGGCTGACGCGACTTCGGGGCTCGCGATCATGAGAACGTTCTCGTCGTTTTTTCTGTTTGCGTTCCTTGAAAAGTTGTACGATCCGGTTATCACGAGCCTGTCGTCTATGACGATGACCTTGTGATGCATGGCATGCCTGTTTCTGTCGATTTTCACGGGAATCCCCTCTGTTTTCAACTTCACGAATTCTGACTCCTTCGAACGGGAGCCTCTTTTTTCCATAACGCCGCGCACCGCGACTCCGGCGCGGTGCCTTTCGATCATCTCGGCGGCTATGGCGTCGCTGGTGAAAGAGAATGCAAGAAAGTCGATCGAGCGTTCGGCCTTCCTGATGCGCTGGACGATGATGCGCTCGACGTTGTCGTCCGGCGAAAAGTAGGCGTTGATGTCGGCGTCGTCGATTCTGACATGGTATTTTTTTCCTACGGATTCGAAGGGGTTGGCATCCTTTCGGTTGCCGAAAATTTTACTTTCGAACATCTCGCTGAATTCGGAAAGGTATATCGCGGCGAGCTCCGGCGACTCGATGAGGACGGCGTTGTTGTTGTTCCTGTAGGCGCAGTTGCCGGTCGTATTGTACGATCCGGTCCATAGACAGACGCCGTCGACGACAGCGAACTTGTTGTGCATGAGCCCCCTGCTCCTGTCCGGAACGACGGGAACGCCCGCCCTGATGAGCAGTGAAATCTGTCTGTTGTCGAAATTGTCCTTTTCGGTCACGAGGCGCACGTCGACGCCCCTTCTGCGCGCCTTGTCGAGGGCCGCGGCGACCCTGGAGGACGAGATGTCGTAGAAGGCCCCATAGAAGCTTTTCCTCGCGGAGCCGATGAGCCGGACGAGGGCCGATTCCGGGTTGTCGGGGGTTTGCGCTCCGTCACGGCCGGGGGAGGTGAAGAACACCCGGATACGGCCGTCCGCCGCGGCCGTATCGGCGCCCGGGCAGAATACCGCGCAGGCGGCAGCGAGCGATATGATTATCCTTGGGAGCAGGAGAGGGTCAGGCTTTCTGAAGGGCATCGTTTTTTTCCAGGAGCAGGTTGTCGTATTCGGTGAAAAGGAGCTGGTCCTCGTTTCCCGGAAAAATCGATTTCGCCTTCTGGATGAGGGTCCTGAACGTGGTGATGTTCCTGAGGCTGGCCTTGGAATCGATCGTTTCCCTGATTTTATTGTCGTCCCTCTTCAGGAGGAAATGATAGAAGAGGAAAGAGTTGAACAGCTCTTCCAGGATTTTCTTGTTTTTCGGGGAGACCTGTCCCTCTTCGCCCGACAGGAGCGTGCCGATGAAGTTCATGATGTATTCCGTGTCAAGGGCGCTGAGGTCGAAATCGAGGAGGATCTGGTTGATCTTCGACAGGTTCATGGACCTGAGGTGAATCCGCGCCAGAAAAACCGGGTTCTGGGAAAGCATGTTCAGGTTTATCTCGGATTCCTCCTCCGCCGCAGCGATTTCGGCGAGCTTTGAACCGGGCGAATCCTCTATGTAGATGATGTTTTCGGCCCGGTACCTGTTTTTTATGATCACAACGTCGTTAGACGTAACGGTGTCGTCGACGATCACGTAGTCGGGCCTGACCGAGGCGTCGGTTTGTTTCACCATGACCGCGATGTTTTTTGCGGATTCGATCCTCACCGGGATCATGTCGATGGGAAGGTCGTTGATGATGAAAACGTAGCTGGTTTCCTTTTTTCTGGCGTCACGGTAGGGAAGCACCATGACGCCGTTCCTGATTTTAAGCAGGCTGTAGTCCCTGACATAGCTTTTGCTGATGATGAAGTTCTCGCCGACCATTATGATCAGTGGGACGCGGTGGAGCATGGATTTTTTTTCGGAATCCGCGTATATGGTCTGTCCCTTGCCCGTGAACGCGAGGAACTGCCAGGTCTTGAAGAAAATTTTTATCAGGTATCCGGCCGGCGATCTTTCTTCTACGAATTCCATGTTCCTGAATATGCTCCGGCTGATGGTTTCAGACCGACGCCCTCATGCCGCGCTTGATATATCGCTCGAGCTCGGACTTGTAGACATCGCTGATTTCCTTGATGTCCTTGAACTGCTTGATGACGAAGAATTTCTTTATCAGCTCTTTTATTTTGGTTTCGTCCCTGAGGTCCGATATCTGGGTCTCTGCCGCGAGAAATACCGAGTCGCAGTTTCTGAATATCCTGCGAATCGTCTCATCGGCGCCCGCATCGAGTTTTGACAGGGGCATCGCGGTTTTTTTATGGACATTCTTCAGGACCAGGGCGATGAGGGTCACTATCAGTCTTTTTTTGTCGCTCTCCCTGTCCTGGTTCATCTTGTCGAAAGCGGAGACGATTATTTCGTTCTTTTCCTTGACCCTGTCGATAAGCTCGAACTTGACATCTTCGGGAAGCTTGCTGAACGATGGCGGATGGCTCGAATAGAACGCCGTCAGATACTGTGTCGAGAGCATCAGCTTTCCGGCCAGGGACTCGTTGATGGTTCCCCCCATGACATAGCTGCTCAGGGGCTCAGGCTCGATGTCCAGAATCGTCTTTGCGGATGCAATGAAGTCCGGGACTTCCATGTTCGATATGAGCGCGCTGAAATTCTTGCTCTCGCCGGCTTCGTATTTGAAGAAATACCCCGAAAGCAGCGCCTTGAACATGTCGGAAATTTTTCCTGAAAGCTGCGGATCTTCCTCCAGTGATATGCACACGTCTATGAGGTTGTTGTATGTCGGCTGTTTCGACGGCATGTTCGGCCACCTGGCGCTCATGATTGATACATCGGACAGGCGGATATATTACAATTGAAAGATTTTTTTATCAAGCACATTCCTTGTGCGGCGCAGGAGTCATGAACGCGAAGACAGCGCGGTCCTGGCATGGACGTCGCAATCCAGGCCGTCATGCTTTCCCGAAATGAAATAATGGTAGGCGAGGCCGCAGACCATCGCGGCATTGTCGGTGCACAGGAGGGGCGATGCGATGATGATGTTTTCGTCCGGCCGGGATTCGTCCCTCAGCATCTCCCTGAGCCTGCCGTTCGCGGCGACTCCCCCTGCTATGACGATGTTTGCGATCTTTTCGTCCCGGGCTGCGGAAAAGACCCTTCGGACGAGGATTTCCAGGGCCCGCTCCTGGAATGCGTAGGCTATTTCGTTCAAGTCGGTATCGGGGTGCGCTTTCATGTGAGTTATCACCGCGGTTTTTATCCCGCTGTACGAGAAGCGCCTGTCGTCGGGCCCTGGAAGTATCTTTGGAAGAAAAACGCGTTTCGCGACCGCCATTGCCGCGGCCTTTTCTATCGCAGGCCCGCCGGGATATCCGAGGCCCAGAAACTTGGAAACCTTGTCGAATGCTTCGCCGACCGCATCGTCCGTGGTTTTGCCGATCGTCTCGATCAGGCCGATTCCCGCGACCCGGTAAATGGCCGTGTTGCCGCCTGATATGAGGAGCCCGATATACGGGTATGCCGGCATGTTCTTTTCCAGGAACGGCGCGTACAGGTGGGCCTCCAGGTGGTCGACCGCGATGAGGGGTATTCCCATGGCGTACGATATGGCCTTTGCCGACTGGAGCGCGATGAGCAGCGACCCGATCAGGCCCGGACGGGCCGTGGCCGAAACGTAATCGAGGTCGGCGAAGCCGATCCCCGCGCGCGAAAGGGCCCGGTCGATCAGGATGTTTATGGTCTCGAGGTGCGCGCGCGATGCGATTTCAGGGACCACACCGCAGTATTCTCTGTGCAGGTCGATCTGGCTCACGATTTCGTTCGAGAGAACGGTCTTGCCGTCGGCGACGATAGATGCCGAGGTTTCATCGCAGGAGCTTTCGAGCCCGAGGCCGATAACGGCGTTTTTCACTCGATCTCCCTGATGGCCCTGGTCAGCTGAATGTCGAACTCGGTGTCGTAAATCGGCCTCTTCCTGTAATGGTATACGCCCGATTTGAGCAGGAAATCCGCGCTGCGGTCCGATATCTCTATGCCTTTGTCCTTCAGGTATCGGCGGAATTTCGTTTTCGTGTCGTCGTTGTAATCCATCCCCTTCGTGACGAAGGAATCGATCAGCCCGCCCTTCTCGATCTGTTTCACGCTCTTCATCTCTGCATCGGTGAACTGCTCTGGAGCGATCTCGACGTCGGGCTTGATTCCCTTGCCGTGAATCAGCTCTCCCGACGGCGTGTAGTAGTGGGCCACGGTGATGGCCAGGCCGATGTTCTCGTCGAGGTTGTATGATTTCTGCACCGAGCCCTTGCCGAAGGTCTTCTCTCCCACGAGCTTGCCGCGGTCGTTGTCCCTGATCGCCCCGGAAAGGATTTCGGAGGCCGACGCGCTCCCCTTATTGACGAGGAGCACGATCTTTCCGTTGAACGACGGGTCGTTCTCGGATTTGAATATCTCTTCTCTCTTTAAATCGCTCCTGCCCCGCGTCGAAACGATGGTCTTTCCCTTGTCCAGGAACAGGTCCGATATGGTGACAGCCGCGTTGAGAAGCCCGCCGGGGTTGTAGCGGAGATCGATGATTATCCTGTCGACTTTTTTCGAATTGAAGAATTTGACCGCTGCAGTGACGTCCTTTGTCGTGTCCGAGCCGAAGTTTTTGATCTTCAGGTAGCCGATGTTCTTGTCCGCGATGATGTCGTACTCGACGCTTTTCAGCTTTATCGCCTCCCGGGAAAGCTCGAACTCGATGGCGTCGTCAAATCCCTCCCGGGCCACCGTGAGGCCGACTTTTGTTCCCGGGAGTCCTTTTATCAGCTTCACGATCTCGGTGAGCTTCTTGCCCTTGATGCTTTTACCGTCGACGCTCGTTATGATGTCGCCCGCCCTGATCCCGGCCTTCATCGCGGGCGAGTCGTCGATCGGCGTTATGACCACGACCTCTTCGTCCTGGATGGTGATCTCGATGCCCACCCCCACGAACTTGCCGGTGGTCATCTCCTTGAGCTCTTCATATGCCTTCTCGTCGAGGAACCTCGAATACGGATCGTCGAGCGACCTGATCATGCCGTCTATGGCGCCGTAGAAAAGCTTCTGGTTCGATGTCGACTCGACATATTCTCCCAGTATTATCTGGTAGACGTTGTGGAAATAGTCGAGATACCTGTGCGCTCCCTCGGCGGCCGAAGCGCGGTACGAGAGAGTAAGCCCGAGGAAAAGCCCGGTCATGAAGGCGAGCACGAGCAGGTGGATGTTTCTTTCGCGGATTCTTTTAAGCATTTTTTTCTCCTTGCAAGGGGCGTCCCGCAGCGCGTGCGGGTTCCCCGCCTATTTCGACTTGAACGAATAGACCCCGTCCCATGTTTTCGGGGGCGGATTCTTGATATACTCCTGGCACCGGGTGCAGTAGGCCAGGCTCGGTCCGTCGTCGGTTATGATCTCGAGCGCGGCCTGGAACTGGCCCAGGGCGCGCTTCCACTGCCGCTCCTGGAACAGGGCGAGCGCCCTGTCGTAGACTTCGATCATGTCGTACATCCTCTGCGGCAGCGCGCCCTTTCTCCCGAGGAGCTCGTATACCGGGATGGCCTCCTTCTTGCCGATGACCCTCACCGTGTCGAGCCTGCGGGCCTCGATCTTTTCGCGCACCGTTTCGTATGTGGAGCCGCTTATCATCGCGTTTGTCTTGAAGAACTTGTTTGCCCCCTCGAGGCGGGACGCCAGGTTGATCGAATCACCCATCGCGGTGTAGTTGAGCCTCGCCCTGGAGCCCATGTTGCCGACGACCGCCTCGCCGGTGTTGATGCCCATGCGCATGTTGATTTCATCCACCCCGATTTCCCGCCATTTTTCCTGCATCTCCCGGAGCCGCTTTTTCTGGTCGATGGCTGCCAGGCAGCACCGCAGTGCGTGGTCCTCGAAGGGCTGTGGCGCGCCGAAAAAGGCCATGATGGCGTCGCCTATGTACTTGTCGACCGTTCCGCCGTGCGACAGGATGATGTCGGTCATCTCCGAGAGATACTCGTTGAGCCTGTCGACGAGCTGGGTCGGCGTGAGCTTTTCGGACAGCGTCGAGAAGCCGGCTATGTCGGAAAAGAAGATCGTAATCTCGGAGCTCTTTCCCCCGAGCTCCAGGGTCTCGGGATTCTCGATGATCTTTTCGATGACGTCGGGCGCCAGGTAATGCGCGAACGCGTTCTTGATGTAGCGCTTCTGGCTCTCCTCCCTGAGGAACTTGACGCCCGCTATCGAGAGCGACGGGATTATGAGGGAGAGGTTGAGCCCGAGCTGGTCGGCCCATACGTTGAAAAACGAGAAAACGGCAATCATGGCGATGTTCAGCACCACGAACGAAATGCAAATGGTTGCGACCGAAAGGCGGGCGCTCATGCGCTGGATGGAAATCCCCATGCCCAGCGCGATCAAAAGCATCAGGAGATAGTTCAAGACCCGGTTCACCCGGTGAATAAAGGCCCCGTTGACGATCGTGTTCACCGTGTTATGGTACACGCCGACCCGGGCGTATTCCTTGGAAAGGGGAATGGTGCCGATATCGTGGGTGCCGGTCGCGGTAAGGCCGGATATGGCGATGTCGTCCGCGAGCTCGTTTTCGAGCCTGATGACCAGCTCGATGGCCTTCAGGTCGTCATTCATCAGGTCGAGCTCCTCCTTGAGCGCCCTGTCGTTCCCGGCGCCAGGTTCTTTTTCAAGCCGTCCTATCTCGTTCTTCAAAATCGCCGCATATGATTCCTTTACCTTCTTCATCTCGCCGCGCAGGTCTTTGATTGCTTTCCAGTGCTTCATTCTTTCGGCTGCGGAGCCGGCGCGCGCGTACAGCCTCTTGCGCTCCGCTATCCTGCCGTAAATGTCCGACAGGGCGAAGCGCTGTTCCTGCGACTCGATCCTGTCGAAGTAATCGTGAACAGCGGGCGCGTAGTCGGCATAGTCGAGCAGCGCGTAAAAAGGCACGAGGTGGAACGATTCCTCCCTGACCGATTTCCCGGCCCAGTTGACGTACATCATCCCCTGGTCGTCGATGGGAATGCTGATGTCGCCGAATTTGTGGGTCATGGGATTGAGAGCGTTTTTTAAAACGATGCGGTCGCCCGGCAGGACATCGATGTTTTTCATCGGGACCCCGCAGGCGTCGATGAGCATCACGAGCGCAAGGTTGAAGTACAGCCTGCTCTGGTACGCCTGCACCATCCTGACCTTGCGCACGGTGCCGTCGACGTCGGTGTACCGGTTCACGAAACCGAACGAGAAGGCGCTTTCCATGAGCTCGGGGATCGGGTACGATATGCTCAGCGTGGCGCTGTCCCTGAGCGCGTCAAGTCGCGACGCCTCTTCGGCGCTCAGGAGCTTTGTCGCTTTTGCGTTGAATCTTGCTATGGCCTTTCTGTATTCGGGCATGGCGAGGCGTTCTTTCATGTTTTCGCTCAGGGGCTCGGTGTTGAACGTGTACGACAGGACCGTTTTTCCCTGCTGAGCGATCCCCTGCGCGAAGCGCTTGTCGTTGTCGAGGATCACGTCGTCGAGGTCCGTCGAGGTTATTCTCTTTCTCTCCTCGGCCTTCTTGACGAGCCGGACGTAGTTTTCGGTGTTCAGGTGGGACGGGGAGTGGTCGGGAAACATGATATCAAAGGTCGACGACGACACTTCGAGGTCCTTCATGGCCTGCGCGCCTATGCCGTAGTAGTAGCGCGGCCAGGGGAACTGCCCGATGTTGGTTATGCTGTTTTCGTCTATGTCGACGAAGGTGAGCCTGTCCCATTCCTGAATCGAGGGCTTTGCCAGGAAGCGCAGATCGTAGAGCTTCAGCTCGAATATCTCGTATATCTGGGTAAGGCTGAGGAGGGCGACGAGCGTGAACGCCGCAGCGGCGATGATAACCCCTGAGAGCCTGTTTCCCTCGATGAATGAGCTGGCGAAATCGATGAATCTTTTGATCATACAACACCTCAAATAAAAAGGGCCGACCTGACGGCCAGCCCTCTGTATGTATCAGATGACCGCTTTTTTGTCAATTAAAAGCTCAGGCTGATCCCTTCCATGACGAAATGGCGGTCGTTTTCCGAGGAGGCATAGGCGTCTCCGGGAAGAAACACGCCGTAGTTGACGAAAAGCGAAAGGTCTCCCAGTATCTTCCACCGCAACGAGACATCCACCCCGTGCCCGACGAGCAGCTCGTCCAGGGTCGCTTCGCCCTGGCTGATCGCGCCTTCGGTTTTGTCCTTCAGGTAACACGAGTATTTGGCGAGCAGCGTGATCCGCTTCAGGTAGAACTGCTTAGCCCACGAGAAGGGGGATATGGAGAACCCGGCCCTGACCGCGTGCAGGTTGCCGGGCAGCGGCCGCAATCCGTAGCCTGCGCTGAACGTGCCGAACCCGATAAAGCCGGTGTCGTTGCCGCCGCCGGTCCCGGTCCATGAGGCCCATGAAGTGGAATAGTACTCCCTTGAAACGTCGCCCGAGGCGTAGTTGTACTGCACCACGAAGGTCGGGAAGGTCGTGACATTGATGTAGTAATCCATGCTGAACGAGGCGGCCATGGCGCGTATGTCATGCTTTTTGTTGTCAATGTCGAAGGTCGTCCCGGTTTCGTAGACGAATTCGCCGTAGTACGATACCGCATCCGCGATGATCCCCCGGAGGCCGACGCCGCAGTACTGCGAGTTGTACTTGTTGCGCGCGCCGGCGGTCTCTTCGCTCATGTCGAACTGGCCGACCGCGAGAATGTATGCTTCCTGGTTCTCGAACGGGAAAGCCAGCTCTCCTCCGGTGAAAATTCTCTTGGACCCGTCGCTGTAGTCCTTGCTGCTGATCTGGTACAGGTTGTTCTCTTTCTGGATAAGGCCCGAGTACATGCCGTACACGCTGAATTTGACCCACCTGCTGCTGATGTCGAACTGGATGCCGTCGCCGCGGCCGTTCAGGACGAGCCCGGCCCCGGCCGTGAAGTATTTGCGGCCGAACTGGAGCCTCAGCATGCCGTCAAGGAAGGATGAGCTGATATAGCCCAGGTCGAGGTCTATGAGGTTGTCGATCTCGTCGACGCTGTTATAGCCATCCTGCATCATGACCCCGGTCAGGGTGTCCCTGCCCCTGAGGTAAATGTAGGCGTTCTGCCACAGGTTGGCCTTGAGCCACAAGTTTATGTTGGTGACGGCGCTGTTGAGCTGCTTCGAGCCGCTGCGGTAATCGGTGAGGAAGGTCGGCATGATCCATCCGCCGAACTGGACGGCCGACCTGGTCGGCGTCCGAACTGCGGTCGTGACCGACATGTCCTCGTCGGACTTGAAATCCGGGAAGAACTGGTCGGCATCTTTCGCGCTGTAGTATCCCTGCGCCGAAGCGCCGCGGGTGAACACCGCGGCCATGATGAAGAGTATTATTACGATCGCTGTCTTTTTCACTTCTCAGCCTCCTTCATGGCCGAAACTTTGGCCATCACCTCGATGAGGCCCTCGCCGCTGATGACGTCCCATTCGCTCGCGTCTGAATCCATGATGCCCTGCTCGGCGCACGCCCTGAACGCGTAGCGCCCTGACCCGGAAATCAGGTACAGGAGGCTGTCCTCGATCTTGAGGTAGCGCGAGACCATGAGGGCCAGCATGCCGCGGTCGAGCAGCGTGTTCTCGGCCGCCCTGATCCCGGTCGTGATTTTGAGCCTGTCGAGCGCGGCCACGTTGGCCTCGAACCCGCCGGGCGCCCTGTTTTCCATGAGCATGAAGAAGGTCACCGCGTCGCCGTAGGTCGCGGCCTCGCGGTCTCCGAGTGAGTTGACGAAATCGAGGTTCCCGAGGTTCTGCGCCCCCAGGGAAACCGTGAAAAGAAGCAACAGCGCGAACAATATCCGTAGTTTCATTGCGTACTCCTTGTGGATGAATCCTGTGAAACAGGCTTTATACAGAGAAATATCCCGGGCCGTTGAGCGCCCGGGTCGTCGGATGCCGGTGAAACGGTATTATTAAGGCCAGTTTATGATCACGTTTACCAGGCTGTTTGTCCCCATGAGCGCGCTGAGCCTGTCGAGGACCCCTCCCGGCAGCTGGCTCTCGTCGATGCCGAGGAAGTCGAGTATTTTCTTCTCATCGGCTGACAGGTTTTTGTCCCCGATCTGCGCGAGCGCGTTTCCCTTGATGGCTCCCATGGGGTTCTCGATCGCGGCGCCGCCCGGTTTCTGCTGAAAAACGAGCCCGCCCCTGAGAGTGCTGCTGTTCCCGTTATTGCTCTGGCCCTCGGCCACTCCCTCGATCATGTATATCTTCATGCCGCTCGACGGGCCGTACGAGATGATCTCCTCGGTGCCGCGCACGGAAGAGGTCGCGACCGGCGTGGAGACCTTGAACACGGTCTTGATCCGCTTGTCCTTGGACACCTGGGCGCGGATGGTCCCTCGCCTGAGCCCGATGCGGTTGTCGGATGTCCTGGCGGTCATGGAGTTCTCGTAGATCTTGATCATGGTCAGCGGATTTATGGTAACCGTGTGGCTGTCCATTTTGATGACCGCGGTGGAGTTCACCCCGGTGCTGATCTTGGCGCCCTCGTTCAGGGCCATGCCTTCGGTGAGCGGCTGCCACTGGTTTCCGGCCTTGAACGCAACGCTGCCTTTGACTTTTTCGACCACGATGCGGGCGCTCGCGTCGATGCTTATGAGCGCGAATGACACGGCCAGTATCAGGAGAAGAGTTGATTTTTTCATTATAAACGACCTCCGGTGGATACTCTTACAAATATATTCCCGCCTGATTTCTTTGGCAATTGTTTTTTGGGCCCGCGCTCCATTAATGGAACAGGTCGGGGCAGCTTCGGCGGCCCCCGGGGTTGATAATTGTGTTGATTTATTGTATTTTGATTCTAACATGTGCTGAATGAATCTTTGCATATTGTAACCGAATCCCCATCAAGAGGTTTCCCATGAAAAATCTATCTTTTCCGCTCGCTGTCTGCATGTTCTGTGCAGCTTTCATGCTGTCATGCGGCGGCGACGATACCGCGACACTGAAAATAAATATTGGGCTTCCCAGAGGGGTGTCCGCGGCTCCCACGCATGACGGGTTCATCGACCGCGTCCTCGGGTTTTTTGTTACTCCTGCGTACGCTCAGACCGCTCCCGAGGACGTCACGGCCATTGGCATAACCGTGACCGGGCCGAACATGGTCCCCTTCGACAAGACATTCCCGGCGGACACCACGGTCTTGACCCTGGCGATCGACGCGGGCAAAAAAAGGAGGATCGCGGTCAGGGGCATCGACAACACCGGCAGGCCGAAATATATCGGCTCCAGGGTGGTGAACCTCGAAGCGGGCTCCATGCGAACCGTGCGGATCGACATGGGTGAAAACCTGCATATCATCGACATCAACCCTGATAGCGAGGCCGGGTCCAGCCCTTCGGGCATGACCCTGTACAAAAACAAGGTGTATTTCCAGGGAACCACGACCGCGACCGGGGCAGAGCTCTGGGCCTATGACCTCGACACCGACACCGCTTCACTGGCGGCCGATATTCGTAATGTTGAGAATGCCTCTTCATCTCCAACTCAGCTCACGGTGTTTAACGGCAAGCTGTATTTTTCGGCAAACGATGGAACAGGTCATAATCTTTGGTCATATGACGGCACAAGCGACCCGGTGCAGGTAAGCAATTTTACCATGACATATGAACAACCCTTGGGAGAGCTAACCGTTATCGGCGACAGGCTGTTCTTCAGTGCGCATGACACCGGAAGCACTCAAACTACGGCATACTATTATACCGAGGCCGATGGAGTTGTTGAAATGCAGTATAGCGGGGCCAGCCTCCACAATGACGGGTATGAATTCGGTTTTACCGCATTCGGAGACGCGGTCTGCTTTGGCGCATATGACGGAACTAATGTCGGGGATTGTGAGTTGTTTGTGTATATTTTCGAACTGGGAAATGCCGTGAAGTATGATGTTTATCCAAATGAATTACCTGATATCTATCCTTCACATCCGCATGACTTTGTAGCACTTAACGACGTCCTGTATTTCGCAGCTACAGACAACTTGTTTGGCACGGATTTCCATAGATTATACGGGGCATACGGAGATTGGCTTCAAGGCGCAATAAATATCGGCGGTGAGATAGAGTCCAATCCGTCCAAACTTACGGTGGTCGGCAATTTCGTTTATTTCAGCGCACAGGGCAATGATGCCAATTATGAGCTCTGGAGATTTAATTCGCTCCTGCCTGTTCTGGATGGAGTGAATCCGTCGTCAATAGAAATTTACGATGGCAGTACAGGATCAAATCCTTCAAGCCTCCTGGCAGTGGGGCCCGTACTGTTTTTTGCGGCAACTGACGCTTCTTACGGCACTTCATTATGGTTTCATAATTCCATTAACGGGACAACCCAACCGATATCGAATCTCGGGGAAACGGGCATGTTTTTTTCGAGTTTAATTCGTGCCGGTATAAATCTCGTTTTTAAAGCAGGAAGTGACGGTGACGATCTGTGGGTATATGATCCGCTTAGCGCTGCGCGTGATATTGATCCAGCCTGGAATCCTTACCCGATCAAGCCAAATCCTGAGGGGGTATCTAACCCGGGAGATGTGCTTGCAGTGGGCAACCGTTTATTCTTCAATGCCCGTGGCAGTCAAAGCGTATATGAACTCTGGACCTATGAGATCTATTGATCAGCGCTGACGTTCGAAAGGGCCGGGTTGCTGCACGATAACCCGGCTTTTTTATTTTAAGGATCAGCTGTATTGCATGCAGTTGGTGGATTAACTCCCGAGCGTCTGTGCAGCGACTGTAGAAAATCGGTGGGGTTGATAGTCACTTAACTATCCAGTTCGGCTGACACAGGTTCCAGAGGGAATCAATCCTGTCTGTCACTCCCGCGAAAGCGGGAGTCCATCCTGTAGTTTCAGTGTGGATATCCTTTTTCAACCGCCTCGATCTCGAAGAACGAATGATTACAAACTTTTTCTATAATCACGCATGCGCTTGCGAATGCAGTATGCGGTAAATCCGACAAAACAGGCTATTCTGAATATAATTGCAGGCTATACAAAAAACTTGTTGCACTAATAAGAGAATTTCCGGTATTATCTGTAAACCTGCAATCAGGACACCGAATTACACCCCGGAGAAGCATATGAAGCCGAGTCAATGGAAACAGCCGCTCATGGCGGTCATGGTAGTTCTTGTAATGCTCACGATTTCGTGCAGCAACATGCTTGGCGAATCCACAAATTCACCGGTCAATCCCGATCCCGATAATGACGGCCTCTCGACCGTTCTTGAAAATGAGCATGGCACCGATCCACGGGTGAGCGATACTGACGGAGACGGCGACAGCGATCTGGCCGAGGTAGCGCTGGGCCTGGACCCTCTTGATATTAATGAAAACGCGGGTTCCAGGGAAATCACTTATTTCATGATGCCTTATTTGAATGCGTCGCTGCCTGTCACGCAGCCGGTATCGTTTTCTATCAGCCCGAACATATTTTACGGGGATATTTATTTCAGCCTGGACAGGACCGGATCAATGGATGCTGAAATCCAAGCCCTGAGCGCCAACATGCAGTCGATTATCGACAGCCTTACCTGTGATACAAGCGATACCGCATGCAGGTTCAATTCCGACTGCCCGACCGGATACTTCTGCGGGCCTGATCGGTACTGCACATCGGATTCATCCGGGGGAGAGGGATGCATTGCCGATATCTGGACGGGTTTCGGTGACTGGAATAACCTCGATACATACAGGAACCGTGTTTCCCTTCAGGACGACCCAGCGGTCGTCTCTGATGCGCTTGCTGACACAACGATAACCGGCGGTGATGAGGCGCCGTTTCAGGCGGCGGCCTGTGTGGCAAATGGAAATAATTGCATTAATAATTCAACTAAGAACTGCTATGCAGGCGCAGACCGGATCGGTTGTGCCGGTTTCAGGTCCGAGGTTTTAAAAATTCTCATACAGATATCCGATGCCGACAACCAGTGTTCCGGTTCGCGGTGCAGCATATACACTGCTGTTTATGCTGGGAACCTGCTCAGCCAGAACAAGATCAGGTTTGTCGGGCTGTACGGTACGGGCGACGAGGGAGGCGTCGGCACGGCTCAATCGGTCATGAGCGATCTGGGTATCGCTTCTGGTACCCTCGATTTGTCGTCAAACCCATTTGTCTATCCAGCTATGGATGCAAGTGTTGTACAGTATACGGTCTCAGGCGTCAGGGAGATCATCAGGTACATGCCGTTCGATGTTGTTTCGCTCAGCGCGGTTGATATGGAAGATGATGACGGGGATTCATTGCAGTTTATCGACCATATCGAGGTGAACAATACCGAAGGCGAGGATACCGTTGACAGTGACGGGGACGGACATGCCGATTCTTACCTGTCCATCGTTACGGGGACTCCCCTGTCCTGGCATGTAGCGCCGGTCGCGTCGAACATAATAGTCGAGCCGGGAGATCTTCCACTGGTTTATCGTGCCGAAATCATCATGCGTGGAGACGATACTCCCCTCGGGAACGCCTGCGTGGCCTTTATTGTGCCGCCGAGAGTCCGGTAATACAGGCAGGGCCGTTGTCTGTGCATTCCATGATTATATTGAGGTCTGTGGTATTAAATATCTTTCAAGTTTATCAGAATCGTTCTGGAGAAGCATATGAAGCTGAATCACTGGAAACAGCCGCTCATGGCGGCCATGGCGGTCCTTGTGTTGTGCACGTTTTCGTGCAGCAACATGATGGACAATGAAGACAAAAACAGCAAGGGAGTTTCCGTTGTCGGCGTGACGCTGAACAAGTCTGCGACAAGCATCGATGTGGGATCGACCGAACAGCTTACGGCCACGATTGACCCGCTGGACGCGACCAACAAGGACCTGGGCTGGGAAAGCAGCGATGAGGATATTGCAACTGTTGATTCAAACGGGCTGGTGACGGCTGCGGCCGGCGGGATGGCGACAATAACCGTGACAACCGAAGACGGGGATTTCAGCGCGGAGTGCGAGGTGAACGCGAACTGGGTAACCGGCAATAAGGTGACGTATACCGCGGACAGTACAACATTTGCCATGGTGTATGTTGCGGGAGGGTATACGTTTCCAACGGGCGAAAGTGATAGCGGCACAGCGACTGTCGATAATGCTCTCTGGATCGGCGAGACCGAGGTGACCTGGGAGCTGTGGAAAAAAGTGTATGACTGGGCGGTTCATGCGGATAGAGGGTCAAATCGGTATGATTTTTTAGGTAATGAAGGATTAAAAGGTAATAATGGGTCCTCTGATAAATCCAGCAGTCATCCTGTTACTGCAATAAATTGGTTTGATTGCGTTGCCTGGTGTAATGCGCTGACAGAGTGGTACAATGCCCAGAATGGTGCTGATTTTGATTGTGTTTATTACAGTAATAATACCTATACCTCTCCGTTACGTAATTCAAACACAAGTAATCCTCGGCCATACATCAAGTCATCAACGACCTCGAATACCGAGATGGTAAATTGTTCGGCAAAGGGATTTCGCCTGCTGACGTCAAATGAGCATGAGCTTGCCGCCAGGTATCGGGGAACTGATACAACTAATACTGTCCTGAAAACAATAAACAGTATCGACTTTAGCGTTCCTTCAAATGCTGTTTATTGGACAAAAGGGAATTCAGCAAGCGGTGCATGGACATATTATAACGATACCAGCGACATATACGTGGTCAATGGTTTTCCTGACGGCAAAGACATCAACGATTTGGTTGCGGTATACCATAATTATTGGGACGGGGATTCCTGGGAATTGACAGGTGTCAATGGTACGGCGGAAGTTAAAAGCAAGGGCATTGCAGGTATTAATGCACTAGGACTTTACGATATGAGCGGGAATGTTTCGGAATGGTGTGATGATGTTGTTTCCAGTACTGATCGTATAAAGCGGGGTGGTAATTTTCAAGAAAATGCTGTTTCATTACAAGTTGGCTATGAATTAATTGCGGAATCAGATGATGAAACCGTTTGTGCAGGCTTCCGCTTAGGGCGATGTGAGTAAGATACCCTCTGAAGTCTTTTTAATAATGGGTGCTGAAGATGAAACGTGTTTGTAGATTTACAAATACAACATATCATACAGGAGATTTCATGAAACGTCCCGTTCTTTTCTCAATGATGCTGGCCGCCTCAATAATTTTCATTCATGATCTGCCAGTACACGCCGCTTCGATTAAAACAGCCGTGTTCACCTTCGCGCGCGAGAACTGCGAGGCCGATATCTCCGCTAAAATCGAATCCCGCGTGCGCCGGGGCCTGGGCTCGGCAAAATACGTGAAGCTTGCCAGTCCCAGCGAGGTTGACAAGGCCCTGAAAGGGAAGTCATGCACGCAATCCGGGTGCGCGATCGCCGCGTGCAGAGACCTCGGGATCGAGCGCGCGGTCACCGGGACCGTGACCGGGTCCACGAAGGAGAGCGCGAGCACCATGGGCGAGAGCGGCAAGGAGCAGTACCTTATAAAGGTCTCCCAGAAAAACACGTACACGATCACCGCGGCGCTCTGGGACGTCAACACCGGGAAGAGACTGGGCGCGTTCAGCAAATCCGCCGGCGAGGACGATATCAATGCAGCGGCCGATTATCTCGCAGAAAAGCTTGCAGGCCTGTACGGCGGGGAGAAAAAAGAAGAAGCAAAAAAGACCCGTGATAAAAAAACTCTTGAGACAAAGGGCTCGTCCGGCGCCCCCATTCGCGGCGTGCTGGGGATTTCTCCCTCGTGCATCATACCCGCGGGCGACCTTACAAGGCTTGCCGGGCCCGGCGCGGGCTTTTATCTCTACGGCGGGATCATGAACGCGCTCTTCGACAACAGCCTGATCATGGTTTCGGCCGGGTTCTGGTACCTGTCTGAGCGGGGCGACGTGAAATCCATGTACACGTCGCAGGTGTCCCTGGTGCTCGGCT
>ERZ795054.883-NODE-883-length-32163-cov-6.551015_pt1 | contig 32163 bp, 29 predicted proteins | sample MGYA00375138_ERZ795054 | MGnify/ENA primary metagenome ERZ795054 (study PRJEB30183, sample SAMN05720215) | anaerobic digester metagenome | isolation source: active sludge of municipal wastewater-treating anaerobic digesters | place: USA | collected 2014-12-23 ... | reverse complement strand
TGATGTCGCGGTACTGGACCGGGTCGATCTCCCTGTCGGCCGCAAGCCCGTGCAGGCCGGCGAGGTTCAGGGGAAGCCTGAGCTCCTCTCCGTCGTCGAGGGCAAGGACTACATGGCTTTCGCGATATTCTACTTTCAGGATTTTCGGCATAAAATTTCTATAATAACATTCCTTGCGGGGCGAAGTGACTTTTACCCAAGACCCCAAAACGGAAAAGCATCAGATACCTGTTACAGTATTTCGTTTATTATTTTTTGCAAGATGAATCTCTCTGTCAAATCAGGAATTTTTGCAGCTAAAATAGATACACGAACCTGAATGAATCCGATTTGCATCTGTTTCATATAAGGGAAACTCTATAAATCAGGGTCTTTCCTGAATGTTGGGAACAGCCCCCTAAATTCCCCCGAGGGGATTTTAAACTTTTTTTCTAATAATGCATGTATTTTAGCAAGAAGATTTCAAGCCTCCAGTGTGGGGTTTGAGAGATTATGAAAAACCTGATTTATAGAGGCGCCCATAACCATGATGGGAAAACATTGATAAAAGCCCAGGCGCGGATTTTTAAAATTTACGCGATGACTTTATCGCCTTCACGACCAGGGTAATGAAAGTAAGCGGGACAAAAATGGCGGCAAAAACGGCTGCCGTTGTAAAGGTGCTGCTTTGTACGGCGCGCAGGACTACGCAGGTCACATACAGGATGTAGTACGCCAGCAGCAGTCCTCCTTCGGTGCGGGAGATGCGGTTGTCAATGTAAAAGATGGGCAATGTAACCAGCGCCACAAAGATCATCACCGGAAGATCGAATTGCATAACACGCGTGGCAACCGTCACGCCGTCGGGGGCAACGAGCGCGGCGATCCCCAAAACGCCGAGCAGATTGAAGATGTTGCTGCCTACGGCATTACCCACGGCAATATCGCTCTCCTTTTTGAGCGCCGCAATCACCGATGTGGCGACTTCGGGCAGGGATGTTCCCGCCGCGACAATAGTCAAGCCGATAACCAGTTCGCTCACACCCAGGAATTTGGCAATCCGGACAGCGGATTTCACCAGCCAGTCCGATCCGATCACGAGAAGCCCCAAGCCAGCCACGATGAATCCGATATTGGTGATGATACCCTTTGCCGAGGGCGTCCCGGTTTTTCCAAACTCTTGGGCAAATTCGTTTTGCACAGCCCTGTTTTCGGCGCGGCTTTGCCTTAGGACGAAGAACGTATAAGCAACCAGTCCAACAAGAAGCAGCGCACCATCCAGCCAGCCCAGTTTTCCATCCAGAGCCAGCGCAAGCGACAGGAGGGACACACCCAGTACAATCGGCGCATCCTTGCGGATGATCTGCTCCGCTATGATGATGGGCGTAATGATGGATGTGATTCCCAGAACGAAAAGGATGTTGAAGATGTTTGATCCAAGTACATTGCCAAGCGTCAGGTCTCCCTGCCCGCTCGCGGCGGATTTCAACGAGACGGCGATCTCAGGCGACGCCGTGCCGATTGCCACGATGGTCAAGCCGATGACCAGCGGTGAAACACCGAACGCGGTCGCCAGCCGCGACGCTCCGCGCACCAGCAGGTCAGCCCCGAGAACAAGGACGACAAGACCCAGGATAAAGAAGAGGATGACGCTTATCATGATAAAGACTACCGCGATCGATAAATTATTTGTGAAATTTCCATAGCTAAAACCAGTTTCATGAAACTGAATACATCATATTCGAGCCTGCCGAAAAAGCGAAGATAATCCGGGACCAATAAGTAAATGTTGACAAAAAATACTCCGGATGCAAGACTTTTTTTGTTTTGGCCGGTTGACCTTGCCTTTTCAGCAGCATCGAAAAGCGGCCATGCCTTTTCCCATGTGCCGGGAGCGGAGAAATACCTCCAGAACAAGGTGCAGGAACCGTGTCCATCACAGGTCAAAGGTAATCCGTCCCTTAAATGTTATTACTCAGCAAGGTGCTAATTAAACTTCGAATATTGACACAGTGATATTTCGGATATAATGTCTGGAGACAATTTTCCGGGGAAGGTTAACCATGAAAGTACTTGTCATCAACAGCGGCAGTTCGTCCCTCAAGTACGATCTGTTCGATCTCGACACCGAAAGGTCCCTTATCGGGGGCAATGTGTCACGCGTCGGAACGGAAAAGGCGGAGCACAGATACACCTGTTCCGGCAAGGAGACGACCTCATCCATATCGGCGCCGGATCACATGACCGCGCTCAAGGAGGTTCTCGATGTGCTCACGAATGCCGATGGCGCGCCGCTTAAAAGCCTGTCTGAGATAGGGGCCGTGGCTCACCGCATCGGGCATGGCGGCTCACTCTACCGCGGGCCGGTAATCATAGACAAGACGGTAAAGGACGAGATACGGAGGCTCATTCCCCTCATGCCGCTCCACCACCCCGCCATGCTGTCCGGAATTGACGCCTGTCAGGCCGTTCTGCCCAAAGTGCCGCACGTTGCCGTCTTCGACACGGCCTTCCACCGCACCATTCCCGACGAGGCGGCCATCTACGGCATCCCCCATGAATACTTCGTGAAGGGCATCAGGCGATTCGGCTTTCACGGAAACTCGCACGAGTATGTGGCGCAGAAGGCAGCCGAATTCCTTGAAACACCGCTTCGCCGCCTCAACATCATCTCCTGCCACCTGGGCAACGGCGCAAGCGTTTGCGCCATCCAGCGCGGCCACTCGATCGACACGAGCATGGGCTTCAGCCCGCTCGAGGGACTCATCATGGGCACCCGCGTGGGCGACATCGACCCGGGCATCATTTCCTATCTAATGAGAAACGAGGGCTTCTCAATCGACGCGCTCGACGACATTTTCAACAAGAGTGGAGGGCTTCTCGGGATCTCCGGCGTGAGCTCCGACATGCGGGAAATTCTTGAGGCGGCTGATAAGGACAACGCGCGGGCACTTCTGGCGATCAAAACCTTCTGCTACCGCGTCAAGCGCTACATCGGCGCCTACATGGCGGTGCTTGGCGGCGCGGACGCGATCATCTTCACCGCAGGTATCGGCGAAAAGGGCAAGGCAGAGCGGGCCCGGTGCCTGCAGGGGCTCGAGAAGCTCGGCATCGCCATCGACCCGATCCAGAACGACAGGTGCGGGGTCGACGCCGAAACGCCCGTCTTCGACATCGGTGCGCGCCATTCATCCGTACAGATACTCGTCGTCGCCACGGACGAAGAGCTCATGATCGCGCGGCAGTGCGCCCTTGCGCTCGATTACAAGAAGTCTGTCAGGCAGGACATTCTCTCAACCGACCGGCGTCCCATCCGCATATCGGTCTCTGTCCGCCACGTGCACCTGTGCGCCGCCGACGTCGAGTCCCTCTTCGGAAAAGGGTACAGGCTCTCGGAGAAATCCCGGCTCTACATAGACAGCGAGTACGCCGCAAAGGAGACCGTGAGCCTCATCGGGCCGCGCGGCAGGGTGGACGACGTCAGGATCATCGGCCCCGAACGCGCCAGGTCGCAGGTTGAGATAGCGCGCACCGAGGAGTTCAAGCTGGGCATCGACGCACCGGTCCGTGAATCGGGAGACCTCAAGGGCACGCCCGGCATCATACTGGAGGGGCCGGCGGGAAGGGTGACGCTGCATGAAGGGGTGATCTGCGCCATGCGGCACATCCACATGACCCCCGAGGACGCGGAGAGTTTCGGCGTGAAGGACCGGGATGTCGTCATGGTGAAGATACAGGGAGAGCGCGAGCTCATCTTCGGGGACGTGCTGGTGCGCGTGAAGCCGTCGTATAAACTCGAGATGCACATCGATACCGACGAGGCGAACGCTGCTGAGCTCCCTCCTGTTTCGGAAGGCTTCCTGGTGAGGATCGAGTCAAGAAGCTGCACCATGTAATCATGATCGGCCGGCCCGTGAGCATGATCAGATCACACTGCCCTTTTCTTAGCCAGGGCGCGCCAGTTCTTATATTCATTTATGAACCAGAGCCTGCGGGCATCCTCTCGGGAATTTACGTCATTCAGGGAACAGAACCGGCCGGCCATTAAAATGATTTTGACAATCACTGCGACAGTCATCGGGATTACAAGTATCAGCATCTGCTCGTTCATGTTCATGACCTCTCTCCCGGCTGATCCCCGCGAATAACGCCCTGGATCGGCATTATTCACGATCTGTGACGCCAGGCTCTCGGATCCAACCCTCTTCCTGAAACGGCCCGCATAACATATCCTTTCTTGCCGACAGGGCCAGAACAGGCCTGCATGCATCGGTATAAAATATATAGGCATCCTAAAATAATCAAGCATGTGCGGAAAAAAATCCTTGATCGCTACTATAGTACCGCCGATGGCATCGGCCTCAGGTTCCGCGGTTTCGTGAGGCTGCATCTGAACTCCGTATTCCCGGTCTGCACGGGAATGTTCTACGATTACCTGTATGGCATGCGAGGCTACGGCATCGGAAAGCTCCTGACACACGGCACATACTGCGCCTGCGCAAAAACCGCGGATTCAAGGCTTTTACTAAAAAAAGGCGCGCCCGCATCGCAGGCAATCCAATATCGTCTTTGGCGGCATGGTTCACATCCCTGATGCAATCATCGAGCTGTTACGCCTTGTGGCAAAATAATATCCATCTACGTGTTTTCCCCGATGTCAAAAGGGCGATTTTTTATATTAAATGAATCAATGCATGTAGATTTGAAAAAAATAATTTTTAATCTAACAGTTTTATAAGGAGAACGCTATGAATTTAAAGATCAAAACGAAGTTTACCGCGGCTGTGCTGGGCCTGGCATGTTCGCTCTTTGCCTTCATCGGCTGCGATGACAGCGGTGGCGGCGGTGGAGGCGGCGGGTCGGTTTTTCCGGTGGCTGCCGCTCCCGATGCGCCGGCAGTTACCGTGGGCGACGGGCAGCTTTCATTGACCTGGGACCCGGTCGATGACGCCGACACCTATGAGGTGTGGTATGCGGAAAATTCCGTTTCAACCGATGACGCCGTTCTGGCGGACGACAATATAACTGACACTGAATACCTGATCGAGGGCCTTACCAACGGAACGACCTACTCAATATGGCTCAAGGCGGTGAATATTTCAGGAACCAGCGATTTTGGCGCAATGGCCACGGGCATTCCCAACGTGGCACCCGATGCGCCCGGCAAGCCCTCCTGTGCCGCGGGCGACGAACAGATCTCGGTGACCTGGAGTGCGGTCGATGGCGCCGCTTCCTATGAAGTGTGGTACAATAAGCTCTCTACTTCTGAAGATCCCGAAGACGCGACCCTGGCTGACGACGAGGTGGCAGGCGCCGAATACACGATCACGGGCCTCGACAACGGTTTTTCATATCTGGTGTGGCTCAGGGCGAAAAATTCAGCCGGTGTCAGCGGCTACAGCCCTGTCAGCGACGAGTGCGTTCCCGTGCCGGCACCCTCAGCGCCAGGAAAGCCTACTATCCTTGAGGGCGACACAGAGCTTTCATTGACCTGGACAGGGGTCGACTGGGCCACTTATTATGAAGTGTGGTACGCAGAGAATTCAGATTCGACCGATGACGCGGTTCTGGCGGACGACAATGTGACCGGCGCGAGCTATGTGCTCGAGGGCCTGACCAACGGCACCACCTATTACGTGTGGCTCAAGGCGGGAAACAGTGCCGGATGCAGCGACTTCGGTCCCGGCGACAGCGGAACGCCCGATGTCACGCAATTTACCGTGACCTACTATGCTGGCGATGGCAATACCCTGGGCACGGTTCCCGTGGATACGTCGACCTATGTGGCGGATGCAGAGGTGACCGTAAAGACCAACAGCGGCAATCTTGTGGGCGCGGTCATCCAGGACGGTATAAGTCAGAGGTTCGCGAGCTGGAACACTCTGGCCAACGGCACGGGTACGTCTTATGCTCCGGGCGCAAAATTCAACATCACCGAAGACGTTTCGCTCTACGCCATTTACACCGACACTGCGACCGTTGTCGCCAAGGTCGGGCCTTCGGGCGGCATTGTCTTTTACGACGCGGGAAGCGCGCAATCCTGGGGCAGATACCTCGAAGCGTGCAGCAGCGATCTCGGAAGGCTGACCTGGGGAACGAACGGCGTTGATACCGGTGCCGACGGTTCGGCGATAGGGACCGGCGAGCTGAACACTGCCGAAATTATCGCGGACGATTCCGCTACCGGTAACGCGGCGAACGCCTGCAACAATCTGACCATAACCTATAATTCAACGCTTTTTGAAGACTGGTTCCTGCCCTCGGTGAACGAGATGGCGCAAGTGTACAGCGTGTTGAATACCGCGGGTATCAGCCGTCTGAACACCGGTTTTGGTTACTGGACTTCAACCGAATTTTCTGTGGATGTTCCCTACGATTACAATGTAAGGTGGGGCTTTTCTGAACATAACTATGAGAAAAACACCGATATGTGCCTCACCTGTCCGGTCAGGGCTTTTTAATAGCCGCCGGCGTTCTTGTGCGGACAGAGCAGGCGTGCCCCGTGAAACCGGGGCGCGCCTTTTTTCCGTGTGCGCCCTGCGGGAGCGTTACCGGGTCCTCGTAATTCGTAAGCCCGGCGGCCCGATGAACGTCTCAATAGAACAGCACGCGATTGTTGTCTGTATCGGCAACATAGACCCTGCCGGAATACACTGCAACACTACCGGGATAATATAAACTGCCAGCGCTGATACCGCCGTTATTGGCCGTATCTGTGGTAAAGTTTCCACCCTGGCCGTAGACCAGTGTGGCCGTCGTACTGGTGCCGGAATAAAAGAGCAGACGACTGTTGTGGTGGTCGGCAATATATACCCCGTCGGAATCCACTGCCACGCCAGTGGGACATCTTAAACTGTCTGCGCTTATCCCGCCGTTGTTTCCAGTATTGGTTGTAAAACTGCCCCCCTGGCCGTAGACGCGCGTGGCAGTGGTACTGGTCCCTTCAAAATACAGCACACGCATGTTGCTCATATCCGCGACATATATTCCGCCGGAGCCGACTGCGATGCTGCGGGGATAATATAAACTACTGGCGCTTACCCCGCCGTTGTTTCCAGTATTGGTTGTAAAACTGCCCCCCTGGCCGTAGACGCGCGTGGCAGTGGTGCTGGTCCCGGCGTAATAGAGTACGCGGCAGTTGCAGCAATCAACAATATAGACCCCGCCGGAATCCACAGCCACGCCGGAAGGATAATATAAACTGTCTGCGCTGATGCCGCCGTTATTGGCAGTACCGGAGGTAAAACTGTTCCCCTGGCCGTAGACGCGCGTGGCAGTGGTACTGGTCCCTGAATAATAAAGCACGCGATGGTTGGTGGTATCCGCAATATAAACACCGCCGGAGTCTACGGCAACGCTCGGAGACATTTCCGTGTTAAGGTATAAACTGTCTGCGCTTATACCGCCGTTATTGTCAGTACCGGAGGTAAAACTGCCACCCTGTCCGTAGACTCTCGTGGCCGTGGTGCTGCTTCCTTCAAAATACAGCACGCGGTGGTTGTTTATATCGGCGACATAGACCCCGTCGGAATCCGCAACCACGCAGCCGGGCCTGGATAAACTGTCTGCGCTTATGCCGCCGTTATTGGCCGTACCGGAGGTAAAACTGCCACCCTGTCCGTAGACGCGCGTGGCAGTGGCAGGATTATTTTCAACTCCGGTTCCGGATTCGGAGTCGTCGCAGCCGGTTATGCATAAGAGAACAAGAATAATTGAGGCAGAAATACTTAATCGTTTTATCATGATAATACGCTCCTTTGTTGAAACCTGCTATAGATTTCCCCCTGAATCAACCGCTATGCCCACGGATCATTTATACTATCTGCTTTGCCCCCTGGCCGTAGCCCGTTTCACTGGGTAGAAAATTTTTAAAAAGCCCGGACAGCCCGAACCCGGCCCGCACTTGCCTTAACGAATTGGATCTGGGTGCCGGTGCCTCCCGATACCGATGTCGATTGATATGCCGTTTTAGCCCGGATAATTCCCGTACTCTGGTCTGCGGTCGCGGCAATGATCAACGCAGAGGCAATCAGTATTATTCCCGGTAATCCGGCGCAGTGTTAAATAATGCTTCTCCATGCTTCCCCGGATTGATGAATCTTCATACAAGTCATGATAGGTCTGCCGGGACTGGCCGTCAACGGCCCCATCATGAACTGTGCGTATAACGTAATAAACTGTGCGTCAGGACCGTTTTTTCAGGCTGCTTCAGTCCGGGGATTTCAGCGGGTAGGTGAAATAAATCATGAACAGGCATCATCTCCGCTTGTTAAAATGTTGACTCGTGCACCTGTTTTATCGGAGATTTCATCCATGGCTATCGGTTTACTGAAAAAGACACTATATGCGGCAACATTCTTTCTGTGCTTTTCTTCCCTGCTGTCGTGCAGAGCCGGAGGCCTGCCTGAAAACGGGCAGTCAGCCGTAAAGGGTGCGGTAAAAATCAGCGCCGCACCTCCGCCGGGCGGCCGGATGAAACTCGACGGCGAGTGGGAATTCTACTGGAACCGCCTACTCGAACCGCATGATTTCGAAACACAATCCGTGCATGATCCCGCGGAATATATGGAAGTGCCCGGGTCATGGAAGGGACGCAGAGTCAATAGCGTTGAACTGCCGGGCGAGGGTTACGCGACATACCGTCTGACGATACTGAATGAAGACCGGAAATCCGTCCCGCAGAAGATCAGCTCTCTCGCGGTTCACGGCATATATTCGGCATACAGGCTCTGGGTCAACGGCGTCGAGCTGTCGCAAAGCAGCATAGTGGACAAGTCGCAAAATGCCCGCGAACAGTACACCTTCGTGTACCATACCAGGACAATACCTTTCCAGCTCAGGGATGGAACGAACGAGATCGTGATACAGGTCCTTAACTATCATATCGAGTCCGGCGGCATTGGAACCGCACCGGTCCTAGGTGACGGGGAGACCGAACTGCGCAATCAGACCCACAGCAACATCGCCAACATGATCGTGGTGAGCCTGTCGCTTTTCGTTTCCGTTTACAACATCCTGGTGTTTCTGTACAACAGGAAAGACCGGGCAGCGCTGTACCTCGGGCTTTTCTGCCTAGTATGGACTGTCAACATGTTCAATCTGCTTACGCCGGTTATAAACGATTATTTTGCAGATAAAAGAATTCCCTACCAGCTTGATGTAATCACCATAATACTGATCGGGCCGCTTTACCTCATGGCCATACAGGCGCTCTACCCCGAGGATGTTCTGCCGGGTATTTTTACCCCTGTTTTGCGCTTTACGAAGGCCGCGGCTGCACTCTGCGTTGTGCTTGTGCTCTTTTCCGGATTCAAGACATCGGAAAAAATAATCAGAATATATTATTACTTCAGCATCGCGGGCATGGTATATTTCGTCTGGGTTTTCTTCAGGATACTTTATAACCGCAGGAACGAGGCTCTGCTTTTTTTTATCGGCTTCTTTTCTTTTTTTGTCGTGTCAATAAACGATATACTCTGCACGCTGCAGGTGATCAACACGGCGTTTGTTTTTCAGTACGGGATGCTGGTATTCTGTTTTACCACATCGCTGGTTGTTTTACGTAGGTTCGCCCTGGCCCTGCGGAAGGTGGACGATCTTACCGTGGTGCTGGAGGAAAAGAACCTGGCCCTTGTCAAGCTCGACCGGCTGAAAGACGAATTCCTGGCCAACACCTCACATGAACTGCGGACGCCCCTTCACGGGATGATCGGCCTCTCCGAATCAATGATACATGGCGCTGCAGGGGACCTTCCGGGGAAAGCGGTTGAGAACCTTGCTCTTATTGCCTCAAGCGGCTACAGGCTTGCAGGCATGGTAAATGACCTGCTCGACATGGCCAAGATACAGGACGAGAGAATGAGCCTTGACCTCAGGCCTGTCGATCTCTTTTCACTCACCGACATGGTCGTAAAACTTTCTCTTCCGCTGGTCGGAGCAAAACATCTTGAAATAATAAACGAGGTCGAACCCGGCATCCCGCCGGTCATGGCGGATGAGGAACGCATCAGGCAGGTTATGCATAACCTGGTAGGCAACGCCATCAAGTTCAGCAACAGCGGCACCGTCAGGATATCGGCATCGGTTACCGACAGGAACAACGGGAACGGGCTTCGCATGGTAGAGGTGCGCGTTGCCGACACCGGCATAGGCGTCCCGGAGGAGTACAGGGAGGCGATATTCGAACCGTACCGGCAACTCGACGGCGGGGACACTCGACGTTACCCCGGCACCGGCCTCGGGCTCGCCATAGCAAAGAGGATTATTGAACTGCACGATGGATCGATCAGCGCAAGTTCCGGCGGCGACGGTTCCGTGTTCGCGTTCACCCTCCCGGTTTCGCAGACCATGGCAGTGGACGATAGACATGAAGCGGAAAAAAGCATTGATCCTTCCATTCTTTTCAGGGAGGATACGGAAAGCCGGTACGCCTCCCCGGAAACAGACGATGCGGTGTTCGACGGCAACCCCGTGCTGCTGGTAGTGGATGATGACCCGGTTAACGTGCGCATCCTGCAGAATTATCTTGAATCGAAACGATGCGTTGTCAAAACCGCTTTCGACGGCGTGAGCGCGCTCGATATCCTCAGAAACGACGGTTCTATCGATCTTATGCTTCTCGACATCATGATGCCGGGCATCTCGGGCTACGAGGTGTGCAAAAGGGTGCGCATCGACCGTCCGGCGGACGATCTGCCGGTAATAATGCTCACTGCTAAAAACATGATGTCCGATATAAGCGCGGCGTTCGAGGCCGGTGCGAATGATTACATAATGAAACCGTTCCAGGTCACCGAACTTTTTGCACGCATAAAAACCATGATAAAGTTAAAAAATATCCGGCGTTCCGAGGCCGAAAGCATCACGATACAGACCTGGAACAATGTCTACAGCTTGAGGTTCGGCGATATCGTGTATATCACTTCGCACTCGAGGAATATCACCGTGCACACGGTCGGACGCGACATCGAGGCGGCTGTCCGGATGAAGAATATCGTCGACCGTCTTCCCCCGGATACCTTTATGCGTATCCACAAAAGCTATATCGTGAATATAAATTTCATCTATAATCTTCAGCATGTAATTTCCGGGCGGTACAAGGTCAGGCTGAAGGACGAGGATGACACGGACCTCCCGGTCGGGCCTTCATACCTCGAAGACCTGAGGAAAAAACTTCACGGCAGGAATTAGCGCTGAACAGCGGCGCTCCGTACTGCGAGATCATCACTGCGCATCTGCGGCACGAAAACAAATCCCGCGCCTGATCCGTCCGCGCACCGCCAAGCCCGGTTCCAGTTAACCTGAATGTGTATGTATTGGCAAAAAAGCCCCGTATCCGGGGCTTTTTCATGCTCCGATCAACTTATCTTCATCTTCTAGTCATGTTCTAGGTATGTTTATCCGGAAACAAAGCAGAATCTTTTTTACCCGGCCCTTTTCTTCGCCAGGGATTGCCAGTTCTTATATTCATTTATGCACCGGAGCCTGCGGGCATCCTCCCGGGAATTTACGTCATTCAGGGAACAGAACCGGCCGGCCATTAAAATGATTTTGACAATCACTGCGACAGTCATCGGGATTACAAGTATCAGCATCTGCTCGTTCATGTTCATGACCTCTCTCCCGGCCAATCAAGGTGAACAACGCACTGAATCCGCATTATTCACGATCAGTTCCGCCTTATTCCAGCATTCCGCCTTCTCGCTGAAGCGGCCCGCATAACACATTTTTTCACTCGAGCCGGCCCCGGACAGGCATGAATGCATCGCTATAAAATATATAGACATCATAAAAGAATCAAGGAGACGGCGAAAAAATTTTTGATAGCCACTCCTGTTATCCTGAAATTTTCCGAGATTGCCATGGCACGAATAGTCGTGAAGTGGAAATTTTATCTTTCTGTGTCTAATACGGGGGGCATTTTCGTTGACAAAACACTTTTTTTCTTTATACTTACACAAGGGAACCTCCATGAATTACGTTTTGGATATTCCCTGTGGCCGAAGCCTTTTAGCACATCCTGTGCGGCTTCGAGAGCTTGCAGGAAGCAAGCCTTCAAGTTAATCCAGGATGGCTTGAAAAAACTTGCCATTCTGACATCCTGCTCGGCAGGCACAACCATAGGCTAAATCAGCAGGTGATATCATGAAAGTCAATGAAGTTCCCCAGGACGGCAAACGCATGTTAAAAACAGCGATGGTGCAGTATGCCGTTAACGATCAGGGTGAATTCGAACAGGTCCTCTCCAATGGATGGGACCCGGGCTATTATTCCCATATCAATATTCATGATGAATTTCAGGAGCTCGCCCAAAAAGCCAGGGAAAGATTTAAAAAAAACCTGGCATCGCCCCTGGAGTATTTCATGTATCGCGCCATTCATGACCTCGACAGCCTTTCGCAACATATGAAGATGCCCAGGCGCAAAGTGAAAAAACATCTAACGCCGCAGGGTTTCGCGAAGCTGGACGATTCGACGCTTCAAAAGTACGCACTGGTTTTGCTGACCGATGTTGAAACAATCAAAAATTTTACAGGTGAGCCTGCATGAACACGAAAACGATCCATGCTGACTATATTCACTACCAGGGAGGACACTGTGAGTCGGCTTCGGTGTCGTCCCTGGTGAAAAATCACGGTTTTGAACTTTCCGAGCCCATGGCTTTCGGCATTTCGAGCAATATCGGCTTCGCGTTTTTACCCTTTGTCAAGGTCTGGGGAAAACCTCTAATCGCGTACAGGATGTTTCCCCAGACCATAATCAAAGGCGTTCAAAAACGAATGGGTATCGTTTTCTGCCGCAAAACATATAACGATCAACAGGAAGCCATGAATGAACTGGATCGTCTGCTTTCCCTGGGAGTGCCCGTTGGCCTTCAGGTGTCGGTCGCCTATCTTCCCTATTTCCTGGGCGAATTTCAGGTCCCTTTCAATGGCCACATGACGATTATTTACGGGAAGGACGGGGATGAATATCTCGTGAGCGATCCCATCTATGACCACACCACGCGCATAAGCCGTAACGACCTGCAAAAAGCCAGGTTCGCCCAGGGGCCCAATGAACCGCGGGGTTTCATATTCTATCCCGAGCATGTGCCCGAAACCGTAGACTACAGGAAGGCCATACAAAAGGCCGTCAGGCGCTCTGCCACCATGATGCTGCAGCCCATGTTCCCTTACTACGGCATACTAGGAATCAAGTCATTCGCCCGTGCAGTCCGGCGTCTTCAGCATAAAAACGATAAACGCTATGTCAGAACTTTTTTGAGCAATATTTTTTTGTTTCAGGAAGAGATAGGCACGGGCGGCGGCGGTTTCAGGTATATGTATGCCGCTTTTCTACGGGAAGCCTACAATCTGCTGAACATACCCGAACTTCTGGAGGCATCGAAAAAAATGATCGAGGCAGGGGATGCTTGGCGCCGTGCCGCAGCTTTATCGGCCAGATTTATTCAAAAGCGGGAGGACTCCCCTGACTTCGAAAACATGGCGAACATGTACCTCCAGTGCGCCCGTGTCGAAAAAGAAATTTATGTAATGCTGAAAAAAATCAAGTGGAAGTAAACCCATCCGCCCCTGATGGGGTGTGCGCATCGGTCGTCAATAGCTTTTACATACAGTAACGATGTGCTGTCCGTCGGCGGTCATGTTTGCGTGCACCAGTGATCGACCGCTGAACCGCAGAAAGAAAGCGCTTATGGCCAAAGCAGCTGCAGTATCATAATAACCGTAGCCGGAGAGATAGTCGAATTCTTCGGCGCCGGGCAGAGCATGCCTCCACTCGATCCTGTCCGCAGGCGTGGTGAAAATGCCGAATGCCAGCGTGACCGGGCTTCCGGCGGCGCCCTCTATCCATCGCGCCGCCGCTTTCATTTCGGCGAATGTCCTGACATCGATGATTTCGCCCGCTGCTCCGTCCTTTTCGGGTTTCAGGCGCAGCCAGCAGCTTCCTTCGACCATCCTGATATTATGGCAGGACTCATGGTTTTTTGCGCAGCGCTCGTCGAGCGATGCTACCGCTTCGTCGACGCCGCCTACCAGGGCTTCAGTGATATGATTGAGCTCAAAATCAGTCTTTGCGAGCTCCAGCGCCCTTTCAAAGGAGACATTTTTACTCGACAGGGTTATGCTTCTTCCCAGTGTCTTCAGGCTCTGGGCCACGTAAAATGATGCGGTGTTGCTCATGGTGTTGATAAAGTTGAAGGGTTTGGGAAAGGAATTTTTTCTGTATATCTGCTCGAGAACATTTTCCGTGTCGCCGAGGTTGCCGTTCTCCGTTGCCAGGTACACTGCTGCGGAAGGTGAAACCGGACTCGCATGTATGCATTGGTGCACGCCCATCAGGGAGAGCATGATAAATTTATTGATTCTCCTGAAGTAATAATCGGTGTATTTTTTCAGGTCTTCCTTCATCCCATCAATAGTATCAACAGGGTCGCAGATGAAGGCCGATGAAGAATGGACGTACATGGCTCAATTCCTGTATGCTACGATGAATGACGTGCAATTCCCGCCGAAACCGAAAAAGTTCAGCATGTAGTTGCCCGGCCCTGCCGGGCGGTGCTCGGTCAGTGGAATCGCGTTGATTTCTTCGTCGACTTCGGAAAAGCCCGGCGTCGCGGGGAAAAACCCCCTTTCAACCGATGCGGTGATGATAATAAGCTCAACCGCTCCGCAGGCCCCGACGGTGTGGCCCACATACGGTTTTATTCCGCTGAAGGGGGGGAGAATGCCGTTGAAAGCCAGTTTCATGCCGTTAAATTCGGTCAGGTCGTTTACCGGACTGCCCGTGGCATGGGCCTTGATTGCTTCGATATCTCCGCTATGCAGGCCGCAATTGTCCAGCGCGTCGGTGATGGTGTGGGCGATTCCCGATCCATCGGCATTATGGGTGGTCACATTGAAGGGATCACAGGCATTGGACCCGCCGAGGAATATGAAGCCGCCCCCGGGTCCGGGATTCTTGTCAAGGACAACAGCGCCGCACCCTTCTCCCATGATGACGCCGATCCTGTTTTTGTCGAAAGGCCTGTAGACGAAGGGCTCAATAAGTTTCAGTGATTCGAAACCATAAAAACCCAGTTCGTTATACAGGTCGTAGCCGATAACGATTGCCCGGTCAATGCGGCCTGTTCGTATCATCGCAGAAGCATACAAAAGGCAATTCGCGCTCGAGGTGCAGGCCGTGGTTATGGTATAGGAGGGGCCCCTGACGCCGAAACGCTCGGCCACAAGCCCAGCGAGTTTCCCGTACCCGGGAGAACCGGCCTGGTAGTTCTTCGTTTTATCCAGTACCGCCTGGCGATAGGCGCATTCAAACACCGGGATGTCGATGGAGGTTGACCCGAAAAACAGGGCGCATGATTCGATTTCTACAGCAGTGAGGGCCGAATCGTCAAGGGCGCGGGAAACTGTCCTGAATAAAATGTCGTAAAACAGCCTGTCCGGGTCCGAGCTGCCGCTATTTTCATCGCCCGCAATGCGGTAGTAGGGTCTCGCATAATCCATCGAGGCCACCCGTACGGGGATACAGACCGTGGCGCACTCTCCGTTTTTCACCCGGGCAATCACGCCGTCAACGTCATCGCCCAGTGAACAGGTCAACGCCCTTCCGCGGATAAATACATCGTTCACGGCAGGCCTACTCCGGCCTGACAAAGTCGGCGAAGGTGTTGATCGATTTCATTACTTTCCGCAGCGTCTTGCTGTCGGTAATGACCAGGCCGTATTTATCCTGAACGGCGATGGATATCTGCAGGGCGTCGACTGAATCGAGCCCGATGGGAGAATCCGATCCGAAGAGGACGTCGTCGTCGCCGATGTCATCAATACCGATGTCGAGATCGCATTCATCGATGATCAATTGCTTCAATTCATCTTTAAGCTTTTTGTCCGATGATCCTTTCATGTCTTTCCCGCCTGACTTGTATTATACAGCATTGTTGCGAAACATTACATCACTTTTCGTTTCAGCATCATGGCGGTAAGCGCGAGCATAACGCCGGCTGTTCCCGTCAGCAGACAGCATTCCGGAAGGACATCGGCAACTGACCCGTTTCTGAGAATTATGTCGAGAAATCCCTCCATCCCCCAGCCGAGGGGCGAAAATCCGGCCAGTTTCTGCATCATTTCCGGCATTACAAATTTCGGAACCATGATCCCGCCGATAGCGGCCAGTATTATCGTGAGAACGGCCCCGGCTCCGCTGGCCACATGGACGTTTTTTGAAAGCAGCGACAGGAAAAGCCCGTATGAAATGGCGTTGACGCTGACGCATGTGGCGATGATAAACAGACCGGCGTGCGATGAGCCGAGATGGATGCCGTCTCCGCCCAGGAGTGGAACGACATAACGGCCGACGCAGAGCATGGCCGCGACCTGGATCATGCTGATTATGTAGTAGGCGGTGATTTTACCGGCAATAAGACTCCCACCCCCGACGTTAATGCTTCGCAGGCGCTGGATGGTGCCGCTGGCCTTTTCTGTATGAAAGATCGTCGATATGGGGAATACCAGAAAATACATGGAAAAAACGAGCCATGCCGGCACGCTCTGCTGGGTCGCGTTGGGCGTAATTGAATCAGTTTTATTTTTATACACGTAGTCCGTGACTACGACTTCCCCGATCGAGTCAACCAGCGTCTTGGCGTTGAGCCCGATATTTCTCGTTATTTCGGCGTTTTTGGCGAAAAAAATGTCCATCCGCATGCGGGCGAGCTCCATTTCAATCTGGTTTTTCAGAGCCTGATAGGCCATTGCCTGCATCGCCGGATCGCAGAGCATGCTGACCGGCTTCATCGCCGGGCTGCTGTTGAGGTCGTTGACGTAGCGCGAAAAGGTCTTATTCAGAATGATCGCGAACCGGTAATCGCTGTCGATAATGAGCCCGGCAAGTTCGTCGGGCGAAGTCGAGGCATCCAGTTCTTTCAGCGAAAGGTTATTGATCGAGCGCACCCTGTCGATGAAATTCTTTGACCGCGGCCCCCCATCGCTGTTGATTGCGTAAATCCTGATTTTAAACCTCGAATGAGACTGAAAAAGGGCCTGCATTGAAAGGGACATCACCAGAATGAAGACGACGGGCATGACTATGAGCACGAGAAAAGAGGGATAATCACGCGCGATCTCCAGGGCCTCTTTTTTGATTATGTAATAAAAGCGAATCATTGCGGTTCGCCGTCCCTGAGCCTGTCGCTCGTCAGCTTGAGGTAGAGTTCCTCGAGTTTGTTCGCATTGTAGTGTATATTTACCATATCTATGCCGCATTTTTCAAGCAGAGAAACCACTGCAATGAGATTGCTGAAAAGCAGTCCATCACGGTCGATATATATTGAATTTTTCTCGCGAACAACGCCCGTAAGCCCGGCCAGGGGCGCCAACGCTTCTTCATCGGCGTGTTCAATATTGACGACCAGAGCCCTTCCTGCGGAAAGAAGTTTTTCCATTTCGCCTTTCAGGACAATCGACCCGTTATCGATTATTACAATGTCATCGGCTATCTGCTGTATTTCGCTGATATAATGCGATGTGTACAGGATGGTCGTCTTTTGTTCTTCATTTATTTTACGGATCATTTCGAGCATGAACATTCGCGACTGGACATCGACTCCCACGGTTGGTTCGTCGAGATAGAGCATATGCGGGTCGTGAAGAAGCCCGATGGCGAGGTTGAGCCGCCTCTGCATCCCGCCGGACAATCTGCCCGAACGCCTGTTGAGAAATGACTGGAGTGACGCCACTTCGACGGCAAAATCGATCCTTCTCCTGAGCCGCGCCCCCTGCAAGCCGTAAAGCACTCCAAAGTACTCAAGGTTCTCATACGCGGTGAGCAGGGGATAAAAGGCAAGAGTCTGGGGAACGATGCCCGTTATTGATTTGATCCCGTCAGGGTTGGAGTCAAGATCCATTCCTCCGACGTTAACGCGGCCCGCGGTTTTTTTTGAGATGCCGGTGAGTATTGATACAAGCGTGGTTTTACCGGCGCCATTCGGTCCGAGAAGGCCGGTAATTACACCCTTTCGAATGGACAGGTTGACATTGCTGATCGCAACAACGTCATCATATTTCTTGATCAGGTTTTCCAGTTGTATCATGAACGATCTGGTTAACAATTTGATCGAAACTGATATAGTTGGAACTACAACATTAAAATAGTCAAACAATTAATGCATTTATATCGATAATAGCGCGTTGTTTGAATCGTTACTGCCCAAATCCGTTACACGGGAGACAATGAATGGGAGATGTCCCATCACCGCCGCACTGGAAAGGAAATTTCAACCACGACCGACACGAACCACACTAAAGAAAGACAATGACACATCCCTTTTCGTGTATTTCGTGGTTAAACGGCTTCCATTCACGGGCACAAAAAAGGCCGCCTTTCGGCGGCCCTGTATGCTGTGATGCATTGGTTTCTAACGTTTCGAGAACTGGAACCTTTTCCTTGCTTTCTTCTGGCCCGGTTTCTTCCTCTCGACCTTTCTCGCGTCCCTGGTGAGAAAACCGACTTCCCTGAGGAGCTTGGTGTTTCTCTCGTCAACCTGCTGGAGGCACCTGGAAATGGCGAGCTTGACCGCGCCGGCCTGTCCCGACCATCCGCCGCCGTCCACGATGGCGTACACGTCAAATTTATCGAGAACGCCGATATGCTCGAGTGGCTGCCGCACGATCAGCTCGAGCGTCTGCCTCCGGAAATACTCGTTGATCGGCTGTTTGTTTACAATAATATTGCCTGCTCCGGGTTTGAGCCAGACGCGAGCAACCGAGGTCTTGCGGCGTCCTGTTGCGTAATTGTTACCCTTCATGTAATGACTCCTGTGCGCTATGTGCTTATGATTTAAAATTCAATTTTTTCCGGCTTCTGCGACGCATGGGGATGGTCCGGTCCGGCATAGATTTTAAGGTTCTTGATGATCGCTTTCCCCATCTTGGTCCTGGGAAGCATGCCCTTGACTGCATGGTTGATCACGAATTCCGGCTGCTCAGCCATCATCTTGGTGATGCTCACCCACTTCTTTCCGCCGGGATACTGCGAGTGGCTGAAATAATCCTTGTCCTGGGACTTGTTGCCCGTGAGAAGGACTTTTTCGGCGTTGATCACGATCACGTTGTCTCCCATGTCCATGGAGGGGGTGTATTCGGGCTTCTTTTTGCCTCTCAGAATGAGAACGATCTCGCTCGCCAGTCTTCCAAGCACCTTGCCCTCGGCATCGATCAGATACCATTTCTTTGTAATTTCGGATTCCTTTATAGAAAATGTCTTGGCAATGTCTTTCATTTTAATTAATCTCCGCAATATGATAACCGGTTTTTCAGCTTGATTGGGGCCAAAAAGAGTTTCAAAATATTATCGGGCCGCTGTCTGTCAATACATTAATCTGATTTTTTACCGAAATTTGGCATAAAAAAAGTAAATATCACGGATATCCGGCCCCACAATTCCGGGTTTTTATTAGATAGAGAAAACAATTTGACTATTTTTTATGAATCCTCATACTGTTACTGTACTGTCACCGGGATACAACGATGAGACACCGAAAATATCAATCCCCCTGCCTGGCATTGCTTCTGGTTCTGCTGATATCGTGCGCCGGCGCAGATAAAAGGGACAATGCACCGGGCCCCGACTCCTCAAGGGGCAGGGCCGAGGGATGGGCGAAGATTTTCGACGACGACATTGCCCTTGCGCGGGACAGGGCGCTGGACGACGCGCGCAAGAAGCTCGTCGAAAACATCCTCGGCACGACCATATCTGGCAAAAAGATAGTCGAGAACTATCGGCTGGTGTCCTCGATCGTCGAGGCGAGGATTTTCGGCCTGGTGAAAGATGAAAAGATCGTGAAAGATTGGCAGGAAGACTCGCTTTACAAGGTGATACTCGAGGGCACCGTCGAAGCTGCCGCCATAGACGAAATTGTCAAAAAGGCCATCACCGACTATGGCAGGCCCAAATTTCTCGTTCTTATCGAAGAGACAATCGAGGGTAAACAGTCCAGGCCGGGATTCACCGAAACCGAGATCGTGATCCAGAACTTCATGGGAGAGGCGGGCTTCGATTTCGTCGACAACGCAACGGTAAAGGACCTGATGAGCAGGGAAAGCTCCCGCATGAAGCGCGCCCTTTCGGGCGACATGGCGCAGGACGTCCAGGAGCTACTGCTCAACAAAAACGGGGCGGAAGTCGTGATCACCGGGACTGTCACCGTGACCGACCAGTCCAAAATCCTCACCGAATACAACATCAGCAACATGCTGTCCAAATCCGCCATAATAAAGCTCAAGGCCGTGGACGTGTACACGGGATCAGTCCTGGCTGCAGCGAGCAAGCAGGCCGCCGGTCTGCATATCGACGCAGCGACCGCGGCCAAATACGCCATCGAAAACTCGCTCAAGCAGATCACGGGCAAAGAAGAGGACGGCCTGATCAAGACCGGCCCGTTCATAGACACCATCGCGCGAAAGTTCATCGAAGCGACCTCCCGGCGCCAGATCAGCGTCAGCGTCGCCGGGCTCGATTACAACGACATGATGAAATTCAGGAACGCGCTGGCCCAGAGGATCAGGGGGACGCATGAGGTTCTGGCGCGGGGCCAATCCGGGAAATACGCCGTTCTCGACGTGTATTTCGCCGGCAAGTCGTCCCAGTTCGCGGACGAGCTCTCGGCTAAATCTGAAAATTTCGGGTTCGCCATTGAAATTCTTGACAGCTATCCCAACAGGCTGATCATTAAAGCACAGCGCATCAAATAACAAGCGGGAGATCTATTGATGAGAGCGTTCGAAAAAAAATCATTCTTCTTTCTTGCGGTCATATTCGCCGTGTCATGCCAGCTCGAAGTTCCGATCAAGGAAATGGCCAGGGCGAAAAAAACCATCACGAGGGCCTATGAAGTCAAGGCCGACCGGTACGATCCCGAAAACCTCAAAAAGGCCGAAGCGAAGCTTTTCGAAAGCCATGACAACCTGAAAGAAGACAAGGCCGATCCCGCGAAGACCAGCGCAAACGAGGCGTACATGGCCGCCTCCGAAGCGGTCAAGAAGTCCCTCCCTCTTCTCGCCCGCGACACGCTCGAACAGGCCCGCACTATCCATGTTAGGGCCGTCAACTTCAACGCGGAAAAATACGCGCCGGCGGAGCTCGCCGCAGGCGGCGCACTCATTCAGGAAGCGGATTCCCTGAACACCGAAAAGAAATACTGGGATTCATATTTAAAATCCATCGCAGCCATAGACACGCTGAACACGGCCATCAGCGCTGCCGAAGAAGCGGCATCGGCGCTTGAAGTCACGATAGGAAAGCTCAAGGCCGAGCGCGACGACCTCGAACGCCAGGACGCCAGACAGTCGGCGGCGAAAGAGCTGACTTCGGCCGGTACGGCCCTGATCGCAGCCGAGGAAGCGCTCAAGAACGACATGATAAAAGATTCTGAACAGAATGTCGACATCGCAGTTCAATACCTCAAGGCCGCGAAAATCAAGATCGCGGTCCTCGGCGCCAGGGAAAAAATCGCCCTGCTCAGGGGCAGCATAGAGAAGCTGAAAAACGAACGCGGCAGCGACTTCGCGCCCGAGGAAATTAACAGTGCGCTCGGATCGCTCAACGAGGCCGAATCGCTTCTCGACCAGGAGAAGAACGAGGACGCGCTGGTCAAGATTACGGATGCTGAAAACCACTATCTGGCGGCCCTGCTCAAAACCGAAAAGGGGATGGCCGAAGACAGAATAAAAAACGCGGAAGCCCTTCTCCAGAAGGTGCTGACCGCCGACACGAAGATGCTGTACAGACAGGAGACCGATAACTCGGCGGCCCTGATACAGGAAGCGAAAGACCAGTTCGCCGCACAGGCGTACCGGGAATCCTCCGCGAAGGCCGGTGAAGCCGAAAAAATCCTGAACTCCCTGAACTTTTCGGTCGGGCGGGAGTATGGCGCGCAGCCGGTTCAGCCTGATCAGGCCGTTCAGCAGGAGGACAACGTCACCTATTACGTGGTCAGGCTCAATGTAAAGGACCGGGACTGCCTGTGGAAAATAGCCCAGAGGCTGTACAACAACGCCCGCATGTGGCCGGTCATTTACGTGGCCAACAAGGACCAGATAAAGGACCCTGACCTCATTTTCCCCGGTCAGCGTTTCAGGATACCGCCCCTTCCTGAAAGCAAACCCGCGGGCGCTCCCGACGGAGAGAAGAAAGAAGAACCAGCCCCGGAACCGGCCGCAACAAAGCCGGACGACACGCAGACCGCTCCCGCACAGGAAGCAGATCAGGGCGCCGGGACTGAATGACCGTGCGGAACCGGTTTCCTCAGCCCGGTACATTTCCATGATCAAGCGAACGAAAACAGCACTTGCCTGCGTTCTTTTCGCCGCTCTGTCGATCCAGGCGGCCCATTCCCGCGACATCGACGTCGACGCGATATACATCAGCAAGAGCAGCCCCGTCTACAGGGCGCTGCATGAAAAAAAACTTGGAGTATACCAGGAAATAAGCTCGACACTGATCGATTCCGGCGTGGCGCATGCCGTTTGGTCCACGGGAAACGATATCGTCTACGTGAAGGAAGCCGGCCCGGTAAACATCATCTACGTCTACGACAGGAAAAACCTGCGCAGAAAGGAGCTCGGCAGGATCGACGGCACCGTAACATCCGCGCTCATGAGCCAGAGCGGCCGGTACCTTTTCTTGAAACAGCTTACGATTCCGCCATCGGGCGAGCCTGCGAGCAGACGTATCATTATAGCCGCCGCTACCGGCAGAAAGTCCGTATCCCCTTCGTCGTATCCCTTCATGGACTTTTCAATCGTTCCCGGCAGCGACTCGATAATCCGCCACAGCGCCAGCGGCATCACCGAATTCGACCCGGATATTGGAACCGAAAGGACAATCCTCGATTTGTCGGCCTACAGGCCGGTAATCGCCCCGAACGGGGTCACCATCCCGTATTACTCTCCCAACCGGAAGAAGCTGCTCGTCATCAGCGGCTCCGGGGGCGAATACGGGGCGCAGGTTTTTTACCGGGGAAACAAATCGCCGGTAAACGGCATCACTTCGGCGTCGGAAGTGTTCTGGCTCGACAATGAAAGCATAATCTTCCGTGTCGGGTCAATGGGAGATTTCGGCGCCAGGGTGCTGAATGTCAAGACCGGGAGAACCGATGTCATCGCGCGCGGTTCCCTGAACACGAACATCCGCTTTTCACCGCTCCCGAAAATCGTTTCACTGCTGATAAACCAGGTGCTGCATATCTATGACCACAGGACCGGGACACTCATGAACTGCGGCATCGAGGGAGAGGACGCGTCGTTTTCTCCTGACGGGATACGATTCATTACCCTGCTTTCAGGTAAACTTCTCATGACGAGCCTCGACACGCTGAAGGGCAGCGGACATATCCTGAAAAAGAACGCCGCATCATTGACGTCGTTGTACAGGGAAGCCGAAAAAAATCCCCGCATATGGAACAACGAATTCTCACGGGAATACATAAGAAAAAAAATATCAACATACGACAGGCTGTAGAGGCATGCCATGACACTGAACAGACGAGCCAGACAGATATTATCGGTTTTTGCGCAGATCCTGCTCTTTCTCGCCATCATGTGGGGCTATTCCGAATGGAAAGCGCGGGACCTTCTTCCCAAGGGAGCCCCAGCACCGGATTTCTCCCTGGCCGATCTCGACGACAGGACCCATGTTCTGTCGGAGCAGAAGGGATCGAAGGTCCTGCTTTATTTTTTCTCACCCGCGTGCAGGGCCTGCAAGTTCACCTCGGAAAACATTTCCTCTCTTGTCGGGAATGGCAGGCCCGGGTTAAAAGTCTACGCCGTCGCACTGTCCTGGCGGGACACCACGGAACTGAAAAAATACGCAGCTGACAACGAGCTCGGCCTCACGATGCTCCCGGCCGCGCCCGGTATCGGAGAAAAATACAAGATAAGCGCCTACCCCACGATATATATCGTAGACGAAGAAGGAAACATCGAGGAGAGGATCCTCGGCTACACCACGCAGATGGGCCTCAGGCTGCGCCTTCTGTGATCCGGGAAATCGACATGGAAACCACGATCATGACCAGATTCATCAAGCACGCGAAAGGGTACCTGTTCAGGCTCAACAACGGCATCCCCCTGAGAAGGCCGTCGCAGGACCATCAGATACCTGATGGTCCGCTCGATCCAGGCGAGCAGGAGACCCCGGAGCACAGGAACAGGCCGGGCATACACATCGTCCTTTTCATGATAACGCTGGCTACCACCACCTGGGCCGGGGCGACCGGAACCGGTGAGGAGCCGCTCGCGCAATATCTCGCGAGCGGGCTGCCCTATTCGCTCACCCTCCTCGCCATACTGCTCGCGCATGAATTCGGCCACTACTTCGCAGCCAGGAAATTCGGGGTCGCGGCCACGCTGCCGTATTTCATACCCTTCCCCTCCCTCATCGGGACCATGGGCGCGGTTATCAAGACACGGTCTCCCATCCCCGACAGAAGGGCGCTCCTGTACATCGGAGCCATGGGCCCGCTGCCCGGATTCGCGCTCAGCCTTGCCGCGGTGATCTACGGCGTACACTATTCATCGATACAGATGCTCCCTGCTCCGGGAGGAGAGTTTCCGGTTGTCGTGTTCGGGGACTCGCTGTTGTTCAAGCTCATTGTCTCCGCGATTCACGGTCCCATACCCCCCAGGTACGACATCGTGCTGTCGCCGTATGCATGGGCGGGATGGATCGGATTTCTCATCACCGGGCTCAACCTCATGCCGATCGGCCAGCTCGACGGGGCGCACGTGCTCTACGCGCTCATCGGCAGGCGCCAGCGCATCGCCGGATGGGCCGCGCTCGCGTGCCTCACCGGCCTTTCTTTCGTCTGGTACGGGTGGGTCGTGTGGATAGCGCTGACGCTGCTCATACTCATGGTCGCTCACCCGTTCACTCCCGAAGGAGAGCTTTCGGCGCGCGAGAAGGCGATGGGATGGCTGTGCATGGCGGTGCTCGCGCTCACGTTCATTCCGGTGCCGGTGGAGATATTCTGACGGTCAGCGCTTGTTGATTTTCCGGTACGCGATGTGGTTGCGCGCGATGATCACGGTGCAGGCGACGTCAAAGACGTAAAGCACGAAGACCAGAGGGATGAATATGTCCTTCTCGATGTCCTTGCCGAACAGGAGCCAGTACTGCCCCGCCTCGAACTGCCTGAGGCCGTAAAGCAGAATGACCGTGGTCGAGGTGAACAGCAGCAGCACGACGCACACCACGAGAGGTATGCTCCTGTATCTTTTCAGTGTCAAAAAAATGAGAAGGACCGCATACACCACAAGAAGAAAACTCATGACCGCCCGCCGCCGGAGGATTTGTTCCTGATCGAAACATCCCAAGTTTAGTCGGTTTATGCGCGAATGTCAATGATAAAACAACGGGCGTAAAAACCCGGATTCGGTTACCGACATGAACTATCGGAACCGGCTTTGATCCGCAAAGGCTCCATGAGAGAGGACTCGACCGAAGCCCTCTTAGCCGGACCAAAAAAAAATTTGAAGAAAAAAAGTTCTTGATCGTCGATACGGCTTTAACGTATGTTATTTTGTGCTTTGACGATCCAGTCGATAATCAATCTAAAACCGGGATATGCCATGATAACGAACAGATTGTTTTTAGCCCTCGCGATCATTTCAACGGCGCTCGCACTGTCATGTGCTACCGCGAAAATCGGATCGGAGAAGGATCTGCGTGCCGAAGACCGCGAATTCCTCAAGCCCGACGCAAACGCCGAGGAGCTGTTCAGGGTCTTTCTTTCGTCGGACAATTACGTCATATCGCAGATGAAAAACGACGGGACCATTCAGCGGGTGGTCGACTCCGAGGGTGACCGGTATATGTGCAGCGAGGTCAAGGCCATAGACATGATCGACGAGACCCGGGACGGAGTGGTCTCGATCCTTCTTTTTCCCGACTCCGGCAAGGTGATGAAGGTCAGGCCGAAAAAATCGACCTATATCATGGAAATCGACAAGATAATCACCGAGGACATGCAGCGCTGGTCCTTTTCATTCCCGAGCGGCGTCGTTGACCCGACCAAGTTCGAAATACGCTATCGCGTCAGGCTCCAGAAAAGGCAGTCCGACGAAGATATCATGCGCGAAGTAAGGGAAAACATGCGCGAAAGCCAGTAGCCCGGTCAGGGACCGGCCCCGCCGAACAGGACCAATCCTTTCTCGACAAGATAGCAGGCGTAGTCATAGTCCGACTGCGTGGTTATCTTGATGTTTCCGTAAGAACCCTCGACCCTGACGACCCTGAATCCAGCGGCAATCGCGAGCGATACGTCGTCAGTGGCGGTTGAAATCCCGCTCGTGCGCGCCTTCTCGTGCGCCAGACGGATGACATCATACCTGAAAGCCTGCGGAGTCTGCGTGTAATACAGGGAATCCCTCGGCGGGATAGCCACGACCTCATCGCCCGAGATTTCGCTTATCGTGTCCACGGCTTTCACGTAAGCGCCCGCAGCCCCGAATTGTTTAGCAGCTTCGATGCAGCCGTCAATCGTCGCGCGCGCGGCGAAGGGGCGGGCCGCATCATGAATCAGGACGATATCGCCATCGCCGAAATCCGCAGCCGTCAACCCGTTCCACGATGAGTCCCTTCGCGTCGGGCCGCCCGGCACGATCGCCGACACCTTGTTCGGGCCGCGCATTTCAACCAGCTCACGTATTTTTTCCATGTAATCCGGCGGCGAAACCATTACGATCGTGTCGACATTTTCATTGTGCTCGAAAAGCGCAACCGTCCATTCTATAATTGCATGACCGCCCAGGGGAAGGAACTGCTTCGGCGTCCCTTTTCCCATCCGCGTGCCCGCGCCTCCGGCCAGAATTATCGCGCATGTCTGCGGCATTGCCTCACCCCGGGTAATCCGATAAAAATATTAATATAAATCCCGGAATTTTTTTGCTTGTAAATAACATTTTATTCTGCGATGAAGTATTTTATCTGAAAAACATTCCGGTATTAGAATTGAAAATCGTTACAATATTCCCGAAGGATTCAGAGGCCCTCTTCAACAGGAGTTCCCGGCGGACTTTCGGCGGCGCCGACGTCCAGATGTACCTGATAACGAAGGAGCTGAAGAAAATAAAAGAAGTGTCGATATATTCATTCATTGTCAGGTACCCGACAATCGATTTCAAGGACAGCGGTGAATTCAACCTGATAAAAACATTTAACGAAACGGATTCCCTGCTGAAAAAATTCATCATATACCATAAAAAAATAAAAAAGATAAGGCCCGACATCATAATACAAAGGGGCCTCACGCTGTTTTCCTGCCTTCTCGCGCTGTACTGCCGCTTTGCCGGAGTAAAGTTCGTGTTCATGTTCGCGCACGATATCGAAAGCCTCGGCCGGTACCAGAAAGATGAAAAAAAATGCTTTCTCTTCCCCATGCTTCTCAAAAACGCATACCGGCTTATCGTCCAGAACGAATATGAATATTCCCAGATCGCCGATAAAACCGACGCATCAAAAATCAAGATCATCAAGAAAGGGCTCGATCTCGAAAAGATCAGTCATGACCGTAAAAAAACCTTCGACGCGGTCTGGGTCGGCCGCTGCGAGCCCTGGAAAAAGCCCGAGGCTTTCATCGAACTGGCAAAAATGAACCCGGATTGCCGGTTTCTCATGATCTGCTCACCGGTAACCGCACGGGAAGAGTACTACCGCACGATCAGGGAGGCCGCGGCCGATGCGGGGAATATAACCTTCGAGGGATTCGTCAAAAACGAGCTGATTTACAAACTTCTTTCGCAGTCCAGGGTTTTTTGCATCACGTCGGAGATGGAAGGCGACTGGCCCATGACCGTGCTGGAGGCCGCTGCGACAGGACTGCCGATACTGTCGCTTCACCTGAACTACGGGGAAATGCTGACTTCTTACAAAGCCGGATGTCTGTCGAACGACATACAGACCCTGTCACGGAACTTTCGTCATCTCATAAAGAATAAAAAAGCCTGGGAAGATCAGTCCCGGAACGCCCGCAACTACATCGAGAAAAACCATCAGCTTAACCTGAATATGCAGCATTTATATAAAAGTATTAGCTGAGAGAAGGCGCTCGTTCACAGCAGGCGGTACAGCCCCTTCGTGCAATGGTCCCTTACAGCACCTCGGGAGTAATCAGGTCCGATACTATCTTGTGGATGTCGCTGAAAATGTCGGGCACGGTGTAATCATCGTGGATGACATTCACCAGCTTTCGGCAGAATTCAATGAGCCTCCCGCTGTCCGCGAGCCTGCTCCCCGAGCCGACCGCTCCGGTCATCATCCCGGGCACCAGTGTGAACAGATCCATGGGATTGATCAGAATGAAATCCCTTACCCCCCTCGAGGCTATCAGCTCCCTGTCATGGCGGCCTTCGCCGATCAGCGAGACGATGATCTGCCCGGGCCTTATCTTCTGGTATTCTTCTATGCTGTAATTTTCCTTCAGTAAAATCACGATGTCGGCGTTGCTGAAAATGTTTTCGGCGCTCGTCGCGAGTCCTTCCATGTTCTCGAAAGAAAGCAGATTCTTTTCGTTGTGGTCGTAGCCGAGAACCCTCAGGCAGCCGAGTTTCACGAGGAGCTGCGTCAGGCGGATTGACCCCGCGTCCACGCCCAGCATTCCGATTGTCGTGTCCGCCGGATTGATCTTGTTTTTCCTGAATATCTTCAGCGCTATCGAGAGAAGATAAACAGGCAGTATGTCCATCTCGGTGCTCACCACGGGTATGGAAACGTCGGTCTTGATCTGTTCGTACAGGAATATATCGGCCTCGTCGATATGCAGCAGCCTGAAACCGGCGAAAGCGTTTTCCAGGTGCTGCAGCGTCTTGATGAGGTCCTCTGGCTGCTCGTAATCGATCACCGCGGGAAAGCCGTTGAAACCAGCGAAGCGGCTGATGATCACGGAGTCGAGTTCGGACATCAGGTGCAGCCCCATTCTATGCTCCGCCGCATCCTCCCTCGAAGCCTTTATGGCCGAGAACACCCCTATGTTGCGGGATATTCCCGTGTAATCCGCCCCGCGGCCATCCCGGATCTTTTCTTTCATGAGCTCCGCGGCGCCCAGAAGGTTCAACTGGTAATCGTTAAAGTTTTCAAACTCGATCTTGCTGCCGGTATGGACCAGGCCTCCGCGCATTCTTTCCTCGAGCACGTTTGACACGGCCTCTATCTTGTATTTTTTTCCGCCGCCGTGTATGAATTCGCTGAAAAGCTGTCTGTCGTCGTAAACCACGTCGATCAGATACGATTCCCGGTCGTTTCCCTTGTCGACGCAGGTCAATTTCTGCACAGAGCATCGAAAAGTCTGTATATCCTCGATCAGGGGCAGAAGCCCCCCGGGTTTGACCCTGACGGCAACTTCAGAAATCATCTTCATCTTGCTTCCTCCCGCCCGTCGGCCGTAAAAAGGGGCCCGGCGAGTCCCCGTTTATTACAGCCGCCCGCACCCGGTTTCATTTCTCAAAAACATTCATGATGGTTTGCGCGAAATCATTTCCCGCCAGGACGAGCTTTTCCCTGGACTCCTTCGGCACCGTACCGAGCTTGTCGAGCCCTGCAAGCAGAAAAAAATCCTTCTCGTTGAACACGAAGTCGAGCGAATTGTAAAAATGTCTGATTATCGTGAGCGAAGGACTGAACACCTGCGGGTAGAGCGACCCGGCCGTTGCAAGAAAATAAGCGGGCCTCTTTCTCGGGGGATTCGGATTTCTTTTTCTGGCTTCCCAGAATAACTGGCACCGGTCGATAAGGTTTTTCAGAGGTCCGGGCAGCGACGAAAAATATACGGGAGACGAAATCGTAAGAGCGTCGGCGGATCGAATATGCTCGTAAACCTCGTTCATGTCGTCGTCGTGAATGCAGCGGTTTTCGGTTCTGCATATCCCGCAATCGGTGCACGGCATGATGTTTGACTGGTACGCATGAATCCGCATGACCGTAATGCCGGCGCGCTCCGAGGCCGAAAGAAAAATCTCGTGAAGCTCTGAGGACGATCCGCGGGTATTGGGACTGCCGAAAATGGCCGCTATTTTCATGCCGGCACCCTACAGTCTTGTAAAAATCATCCTTCCGGCGGTGGTCTGGAGCACCGAGGTGACGGTCACTTCGACCTCCTCGTTCATCCTGCTCCTGCCGTTCTCGACCACGACCATGGTGCCGTCGTCGAGATAACCGATCGCCTGGTTCGGGTCCTTGCCTTCCTTGATAAGGGTCACGCGCATTTCCTCGCCCGGAAGCACGATCGGTTTCAGTGCGTTGGAAAGCTGGTTGATGTTCATGACTTCGACGCCGTGGAATTCGGCGACCTTGTTGAGGTTGAAATCGTTGGTGATCACCTTGGCCTTCATTACCTTGGCGAGTTTCACCAGCTTGGTGTCGACTTCGTTGGTGTCGGTAAAATCGACATCGGAAATCTTGACCATTATCGACTGGTCCTTCTGCATCTTGTTGAGGATGTCAAGACCGCGGCGGCCCCTGTTGCGCTTGATCGAATCGGCCGAGTCGGCGATCATCTGAAGCTCGTGGAGCACGAAATTCGGGATAACGAGAATGCCCTCGAGGAAGCCGCTGTCGCAGATATCGGCGATCCTGCCGTCTATGATGACGCTGGTGTCCAGTATCTTGTACGAAATGTTGCTGTCCGCGTCTTTTCCTTCATGGGGAAAAATCTTGTCGAGAACGGCGATGTCCTCGTTCACGATCACGAAAAACATCATCAGGGCGAACCCCGAAACATGGTATATTATCGGTCTCGCGACATCAATGAAACCCGCCACCGGCGTAAAGTTTACAGCAGACAGGGCGATGTTTACCAGGTGCCCAAGCAGCAGGCCCAGCATGAACCCGATAAAAGCCGAAAACAGAAGCCGCGGGGAAAGCGTGTGTGAAAAATATTCGATGATGATTATTATGACCAGGGCCACGACACCTGCGACTGCCCCGCCGACAAGCGCTGCTATCAATGACACGGTGCTATAATAAAGGGCCGTAAAAAAAATCGACGTAAGGATAAAAAATACCCTGAATAGTATTATCATACAAAGCTCCTTGAGATGAAAATATCAGAAGATATACTAATACCGGTTCGACGGGACAGATGCCGCAAAAGCAGAGAGATGACGAATTCAACCCCTGCCGGGCTGGTATGCCGAGAGAGCTTCGGATACAATATTCCCCGCCTCCTCGAAATCCACATTCTTTGCGAGCGCTATTTCATGGGCGACGAGCTGATAGGCGTTTTCATAGAGCTTCCGCTCCATGATCGAGAGTTCTTTTTCCGAGCCCCGCCTGAAGAGATCACGGGCAACTTCGGAGACCTCATAAATCGAACCGCTTTTGACTTTATCGATATTGTTCTGGTAGCGTTCTTTCCAGTCGTCGACCGAACTGGTTTCGTCCTTGGAAAGGATCGCAATAACTTTTTTCACGTCTCTTTTTGATATGATGCTGCGCAGGCCGATCTTTTCGGCGTTCTGCACCGGGATCATGACCTTCATCCCGCTGTTTTTAATTGTGATGATATAAAACTCGGTGCGCTTGCCCAGCACGACCTTTTTCTCAATGGCTTCAATCTCGCCTACACCATGCATCGGATAAACGATGTGGTCACCAACCTTGAACATACTTTTAACTCCAAAATAGGCACTTAAAACTTAAATATTATATACTGAAAATTTCAGAATTTCAACAACTATTCTTGAGGATGATGAAATATTTGAAAAAAGAAGGATGAAAGGGTTTTAAAAATGACGGAAAAGCGGGATATTGCGGCCTACTGGGACGTTATTCCCTCGTTTTCCATGTATTTTTCAAGGATGGATTTCATCTTGAAGTGGTTGCCGTCGCAGGTCTCCGTCGGGCCGCTCCCGGGAATTATCAGGTCTCCCACGACAGTGCATGCCGGCGAAGGAAGAAGGCCGGTGTCCCTGCAGACTCCTATGCCGACCAGCCCATCCGGCGGCGGCGCAAAAACAGGCTCGGGCATCCCGTTGTAGATGTCCTTCATGTAGCGCCCCCAGATCGGCGCTGCGACCGCCGCGCCGGCCTGGTGCTTGCCCAGGGACATGAAGGACCGGTCGTACCCGAGCCATACCACCGCGGCGATATCCGGAGTGAAGCCGCAGAACCAGGCGTCGGTCCAGTTGGAGGTGG
>ERZ795054.881-NODE-881-length-32182-cov-8.371992_pt1 | contig 32182 bp, 26 predicted proteins | sample MGYA00375138_ERZ795054 | MGnify/ENA primary metagenome ERZ795054 (study PRJEB30183, sample SAMN05720215) | anaerobic digester metagenome | isolation source: active sludge of municipal wastewater-treating anaerobic digesters | place: USA | collected 2014-12-23 ... | reverse complement strand
TTATACCCGTTTAACAAGATGAGAAAGCGGATTCGGCACCCTCGATGTCGATCCCTTCAGTCGGGCCACAACAAATTCATATGACGACACGAGAGGATTTACGGGAACGTAGCTCATGGGGTTCACCTTCATCAGGTGAAACATCGCCTCGACCGTCGCGCACAGGTTGTTGCACTCACCGCTCAGGTACACATTCCTGCGGCCGAGCCGGGCAATGAGCCTCCCGGAGACTTCCTCGATGGCGCAGTGCCCGGCGACAAGAACGCGCCCGCGGATCCCGTCTATCTCTTCCATGTCATGTCCCTTGCCGGCGACAAGGGTCCAGCCTCCCCTGCCTGCGTTGTCCATGCTCATGGTCTGGAGCACGCACAGCGGATTGTTCAGGCATCCCTCGCGGCATACAAGCTCCCTGCCCCTGATAACCCTGACGTCATCGGGAAATTTCGGATACAGGTTCCATGGATAATGGCCTTGGGCTGGCATATCGCCGATAAGATCGACGTTTGCCAGGCTTTCAAGGTCTCCGGACAAGGCGATGTCCTGCTCTCCGCGCACCCCGTCAGACAATCCCCTGTCAATGGCGAGCTTCAGATGCGGTACATCCCCGGGGCCAAGGCCGAAAATCCTGCTGCCCACGATATCGGCAGCCACCACGTTTGCGCTCGCGATGAGCACCCTGAACGGCCTGACCTGCTCGTCGGCCAGGGCAGTCGCAAAATAATGGCCGTGTATCGTGCCTTCAACGCCCTCGATGATCGTTATATCAGGTTTGATATACCCCAGCACGTCCACGAGTTTGGAATGCAGATTGTAGTTGTGGTCAAAGCCGCGGCTCGGCTGCATGGGAAATCCCCACTGGTTTTTTACGCCAAGCGTCACCACTCCCATCGAATGCGTCTTGAGTTTGGGAACGCTAATATATAAATGCCTGTCGCGCTCCCTGATGAGTTTCATGACAGTCGCCGGCATCCGAAAGGAGGCCAGGTCGTATCCATCGGGATCGCCTTCCTCAGCCGGTCTTCTGCCCGTAAAAGGAAGCGGCTCGCTTTTCTCTTCATCGAGGAATACGGGTATGGCCTCGGTCTGGCGGCAAAGCCTGGTATATCCGGCCGCCCTGAACACAAGGCGCGTATAGTTGGCCTGGGTTGAATTTTCGAAAAGATAAATTTTTGCCGCACCCATTCGTTTCCAGTAGCGGATAACCGCCCCGAGCACCTCGACCCGGGTATGGCTGTACGGCTTTGCGTCTACAGCATTCGGCTTGATGTAGACCTCCCTGCTCTCTTTCAGCAGGGAAGCCCCTCCCATCTCGTCGAAAATTGAGGTCACGGAATCATAAATTTCACGAACGAGATCGTCTCCGAGCGGTTTGAAGCAGGTAAAACTCTCTTTCTGGTGGGGGGATTGCATTCTTTTAACGATAACCTTTGTTTTCATGGCTACCCTCATTGTTCGGTGATCCAGTGGTCCGACCAATTACAAATTACAGAAACATTCCTTCCGTGTCAAGATAAATTGCTCACCGCGGACCGCACACGAGCCATCCCGGGGTTTCGCCGGCAATGTCCCACAGACCCGAATCCTGCACTTTTTGTCTTGTCAGTGCGCGCGGCTGGTGGCCGTCCTCAAGGATGAGCCTGCCGCTTTTTTTGATTATGCGCCGTATCTCCTGTAAAAAACGTGCAGGATCTGCAACCATATGGAACACGTCCAGGGAGTACACCAGGTCGGCAATCCCGCTTTCAAGGCCGCTTGAATAATCGCGTATAAGCGAGGTCTTTACATTGGCTATGCCGCGTGCGCTCACGAGCCTGTCGACCGATTCGACTGCAAGCTCATGCAGATCGACCGCATACACCATGCCGCCGGGCCCGACAAGCTCCGCGGCCTTTCGGATGTATCCCCCTGGACCGCAGCCGTAATCGACAACCGTGTCTCCGGGCTTTATCCCGAACTTTTCGAGTTTCCTGTCCGGATGCAGCAGCGCGTCCCGGATTCTGAAGATCAAAGACATGGCGCGAAACGCCATGTCGGGCATGCGGTCCATGCCCGTCCCGCTCAACAGTTTTTTGACAGCCATATTGTCCCTCTCGCGTTATCCATGATTATAACATATCGCAGATGCGCGTCAATGCGTATCATCGTTTTTCATGTTGACATTTATCGGGACATGGTATTTCTACTGAAAAAATAATCAGTTAGACTCTGCGGCCGTCTTAAATATTGTAAATCATGAAAATACGTAACGACACGACCGAGATCATCGCCGTACGGCACGGCGAGACCGAATGGAACAGGCGCGGGATCCAGCAGGGGCACCTCGACAGCACGCTTACCGCAAGAGGTGAGATCCAGGCCCGGCTCGCAGGCCGAAGGCTCGCGCTTGAAAAGATAGACGCCCTTTATTGCAGCGACATCGGAAGGGCGTGCAGAACGGCCGAAATCATCGGGTCCGAAATCGGCCTCGAACCGGTCAGGGACGAGGGAGTGCGCGAAAGGAACCTCGGCATGATCCAGGGCATGACCCTCGACGAATTTCGGCTCAGGCACCCGGAAGAGCACGCGCGATTCATCTCGCGCGACCCCGACTACGCGGTGCCGGGCGGTGAGACCGTCAGGGAACGCTACGAGAGAAGCGTGGCGTCGGTCGCGCGAATCTCGGCCATGAACAGAGGCAGGAGAATCGTCATCGTCATGCACGGAGGAAACATCGACAGCCTCTTCCGGCACGCGACCGGATTTCCCCTCGACCGGCCGAGGAATTTTTCGCTTTACAATGCGGCTCTCAACAGATTTCTCATTTCCGGAGACGACTGGTTCCTCCAGTCGTGGGGAGACATATCGCACCTTCTCACAAACGGCGCGCTCGACGATTACTGACCCTTCGCACCGGTCATTTCATGATGAACATGGAGCCCCTGAACAAAAAAAATGAACATGCAGGAAACACTCAAAAAAATCGACTTCTTCAACGGACTGGACCAGGAAGCGCTCACCGCGCTGGCGGCATCGGCAAGAATAACGAAGCTCGAATCCAGGGAAACCCTGTTCAACGAAGGAATGGATGGGACCTACTTCTATATCCTGATCAGCGGTTCGGTAAGGGTGTTCAAGACGACGATGGACGGCAAGGAAACCACGATAAAAATCATCTACCCGGGAGAGTTCTTCGCAGAAGCGGTTCTGTTCGGTAAAAAATTCTACCCCGCCACTGCGGTCGCGACCGAGCTGTCCGAGGTCCTCTGCATCCATCGTGAATCGTTCCGCATGATGATAGGAAACGACGGGTCCAGGGACGCCTTCATATCCGCCCTGTTCGACAAGCTGAGGTTCCTCACCGACCAGATCCACTATCTCAACTCGCATGACGTCGAGGAGCGCTTCTTCATGTTCCTGATAAAAAATTTCGGCAGGCAGTACCGCTACGAGATATCGCTTTCGAAAAAAGACATAGCCTCCGCGATCGGCACGATCCCGGAGACTTTCTCGAGGCTGATCCTCAGGCTGACCAGGATGGGCATCATCGCATGGAAAAAAAACACCCTTCATGTGAAGGAAGGGTTCTGGGACAATGATATATTTTACGATTAGGCGGCGCCGGAGTACCGGCGCCGCCTGTTGGTTTATGGCAACTGCGAGAAAAGCTTCTGCAGCCCGAACGGGTCCTTTACTTCCTGTTCTTTTCTGAAACGCAGCTTCTTGGCCCCCCGGTTGTTCAGGTACTTCTGCAGCTCGAGCTCGACCTTCTCCGGGACCGAAACCCCGGCCCGCGCGAGCGCCTGCCTGAGCAGGGCCTCTGATTTCGACGCGAACGCAACCGAATCCCCGAGCACCCGGCCCGCCTCGGACGGATTGTGAAAACCGGTCGAATTCTCGGCGCTTATGAACACCAGCCGCAAAAACGCGTTCTTGTACATTTCAACGGCCTTCGCGTACAGCCCTGCGTCGATCATCCTCCCCCTGCCCTTCTCGACGTTGGCCATCTCGATGAGCTTGGCTGCGCCGGCGGTCGCGTACCCGGCCCTGTTCAGCATCGAGGCGGTGCGGTCCTGAACGGCTCCGACCTGTTTTTTCAGCCATGCCGAGGATTCGGTATGGCACTGGGCGCACGCCTTCATCTCGGTCTTGAGCGGGCTGGTCACGTTATGGTCGGATATCTTGTACGAGCCGCTCCTCGTGTACGGCATATGACAGTCTGCGCACGCGACGGCCGCGTTGAAATGCGTGCTGTTGTTGGTGAAAAATTCGAACTCGGGATGACGGATGTACGGCATATCGAGCCCGGTCACGCTCTGTTTCCATTCGATACGCCTGAAATCGGAGAGAAGGTCCCTGATGATGTTTTCAATGGGAATGCCCCCCCATTTGCTTCCGGTCCAGGGCGGCATGACGTCGCCCGATACTTTCTTGTCCCGGTCCCTGGGCACATAGTAGGTTATGTGACACTGCGCGCAGGCGATCGTACGAAGCTCCTGCCGGCTGAACTTGTCCTTGCCAAGCATCGCCAGGCCGCGATCCAGATGCGGCTTGTTCGGGCGAAGACCCATGTCGGACTGTTTGTGGCAATCGATGCACGCAGGGCCCGTCCTGCGCATTTTTTCGGGCAGCATGTTCACCGCGTCCATAAACGGCGCCTTGAGATATTTCATGCCGTATTTTTCGGTGTAGGTCTTGTGAAACGGGCTCTTGCACGCGAGGCAGACGCCCCCGGGCTTTGTGCGGGACTGGTCGATCTCTATCTGGTCGGTCACGGCGTAATAATGTCCGCGCGGCTCGTTGTACTCGATCCCGAATCCCCATCCATTATACAGCAACGCGGAAAACGGATACTCGCTCAACCGGTCGTACACGATTTCATCCTCGTCCCAGCCGCGCCGGTACACGCTCGAGCTTTCCGGTTTCGGGTCGCGGGTTTTCAGCCACGATTCATAGTGCAGGGGATAGACCTTGCCCCACTCCTCAGGATCAAACTCGGTCTCGGGTATGCCGCCGACCCTGACCGGCTCCGGCTTCTGGGGCGCGCACGCCCAGAACGCGGCGCAGATGACCGCGACAGCGGCCGAAATCAGCAATGCTTTTTTTTTCGTCATGATCGTTCTCCTCGTTCGGTTATTGAAGATACCCGGTCATCGGGAATTTATGGTTCACCCTGCGGTGGCAGGACCAGCAGGTCCGGTCCTCTACGGTTATGCGCGAGACCATCTCGCCATGACAGCGCGTGCAGTTGTCCTGCAGCGTTTTGGAGCCATGACCGGAGATCGTCAGGCTGTCGGAAAACATCCTGCCGAAAAAAAACACCACGTCCTTGGTCCCGTCCAGGCCCTTCCAGAGCATGTGGTTCGGAAAATTGTCGTTGGGGAGGTGGCAGTCGACGCATTTGACGCTTCGGTGCAGCCCGGTCTTGAGCCAGGCGTCATGCTGGTATTCCATCACATGGCAGGAAGCGCAGAATTCGGGCGAAGATGTGAGACTGTACAGATCGGGCGGCCCGAAAAACGCGAAAAGAAACAGCGCCGTAGCCCCGACCGCCAGAGGTATGAGATACTTTTTTTTAAGGAATTTTTTGAACATATATCTCCCCCGCTGTCTTTTATTCTTGATCCGGGAATGGCTCCCGGTCCGGAGATGGATCTGTTATCTTTTTATTATCGGATTCGGATTTCGGCCGAATGTCTGCCGCATTAATACTGTTCAAGGTGAAACGACAAGGATTCCGATTGGCGGCTCAACCGTTTACATTCTGCCGCTTTCTCTGTATCCTACCATAACAACTGCCATACGGTAAAGCGTTTTTTCAACAGAGGCCGCCGGCCTATCGGCATTCCGGGCAACGCCTTTCCCGATTGAGACACACGGCCTGTCCGGGGCTATCGCAGCACCGGGGAAGTATGAGCCTCACGGATTTCTCGAAGAAGAAATAGTCATAGACCCAGTTGATCATCACCAGGATCTTGTTCCGGAACCCGATGAGGTACATGATGTGCACGGCGAGCCACAGGACCCACGCGACAAACCCGCGCGACTCTATCCCCCGTATCCGCGTGATGGCCGAGCTCCTGCCGATCGTGGCCATGGTGCCCTTGTCGCGGAACCTGAAGGGGAGCGGCCTGCCGCCGCCGATCTGCCTGAGTATATTTTTTGCCGCGTGTCGGCCCTGCTGTATCGCTACCGTGGCCACCATGGGAAGCGGACGCTCCTCCTGGACAAAATGGGTGATATCGCCGGCGATATAGACCGAATCCGCGCCCTTGACGCGAAGGCATTCGTCGCTTTCGATGCGGCCAGCGCCGTTTACCAGCGCCGCCGGGGCCCCCGGAACCGGCGCGCCGCTGACTCCTGCGGTCCAGACCACTGTCCTGCTCGCCGCCGTAATTCCCCCTGCAAGACCGATGCCGCCATGGGTAACCTCGGCAACCGAGGACCCGAGCAGGACTTTTATTCCCATTGACTCGAGCCGCGCAAGCGCATAGGCGCCGGACTTTTCATTGAATACGCCGAGCAGCCGCTTCCCGGACTCGACCAGGCTGATGGAGACATCCTCCCTTGATATTGAGGGAAAATCTTTCCTGAGGGGACCTCTCACCAGTTCGGCAAGTGCGCCTGCGAACTCGACGCCGGTCGGCCCGCCGCCGATAATGACAAACGAAAGAAGGGCCTTTCTCGTTTCAGGGTCAACCTCGCAGGAAGCGCGCTCGAAGCACGACAATATATGGTTCCTGAGTATGATCGCCTCGTCGAGGGTCTTGAGCCCGAACGAATGGGCGCCGGCTCCCTTTATACCGTAGTGATGGGACACGCTTCCGCACGCCACGATGAGATAGTCATACACGAGCTTCTGGCCGCCGCATTCAACGAACTTTCCCTGGAAGTCGATCCGTTCAACCTCGGCGCGGAGGTATCTGGCGTTCCTGAATCCGCGCAGCAGCGTACGCACGGGATAGGCTATCTGCTCAGGTTCGATTTCGGCCGCCGCGACCTGGTACAGGAGAGGCAGAAAGGTGTGGTAGTTGTTCCGGTCAACGATGGTGACCCGGACCGGTCCCCCGGACAGGTTCTTCAGGGCCCACAGGCCTGCGAAGCCTGCGCCGATTATTACGACTTCTTTTAACTGTTTTCTTTCCATTGTTCGCCCCCATCCATTACGCAGCGCGCCGCGATTTCAATGAAAATATAACCGGGCATTCCGGTGAAGTCATTGACCGCGGTCAAGACCGCCTGGTCCAGAAGTCATTCATATGAATCCATATTGCAAGATTTTTTCTTTGTGCTGAAGCAGGAAATATGGTATGATGCTTCAAGACCGTTGACCGAGACCCGACATGAAAAAAAAGAACGCCACCCGCGCCGCGACCGGAACCACTCGAAAGACCGGCGCGCAGCGCGCACCGGGAAGCAAGCCCTCGAAAAGTATCGACACCGCGCCGCGATCAGGCCGTAAAAACCCCGCCGCGGGCCCGAGCGGCGAATACTACAGCCTGTTTGAGCAGTCGCCCCTGTCCCTCTGGGAGGAGGACTTCTCCGCGGTAAAGAGGGATATCGACATTCTCGCAGGCAAGGGCGTGAAGAATTTCAGGAAGTACCTGAACGCTCATCCGGAAAAGCTTGCCGAGTATTCAAGTCTCATCAGAATAATAAACGTCAATAAAAGCACACTGGCCCTATACGGCGCAAAAAACAAACAATCATTCAGGGAAAACCTCGACCTGGTGCTGACGGAGGGATCGGCCGAAGCCTTCGGCGGCGGCATAGCCGCTTTTGCGCAGGGAAAAACGTCCTTCGAAGCGGTGTCGGTCAACAGGACTTTGAAAGGCGAAACCCTGGACATCATAATCCACATGACGATACTGAAAGGCCACGAAAAAGACTGGTCAAGGGTGATGGTATCGATCATCGACATAACGGACTGGAAAAGAAAAAGCAAGGCGCTGGCCCAGAGCGAGGAGAAGCTCAAGGCCGCGCTGGAGGCGACCGAAGACGGGATAATCGTCGTCGACGCCGGCAGGCAGGTGATAACCATGAACAGCCGGTTCATGCGGATGTGGTCGCTGCCGAAAAAATTCGCCTCTAAAACCGACGAGCAGGACATGTTCAGGCTCCTCTCAAATAAAATTGCGGAACAGGGAAAGGGAATCAGTCATACAATGGAAGTATTCGACGGGGCGAGGGTCGAATCCGACACCATCAGGCTCAAGGACGGCCGCTATTTCGACGTGCATACCCGGCCCCTCAAGCTGCAGGGAAAAATCAGCGGCCGGCTCTGGAGTTTCAGGGACGTCACCCAACATCATAAATCCGACCGTAAAATACGCGACCTCAACCGCAATCTCGAAAAAATCATCGAGAAGCGGACAAAGGACCTCACGCAGGCGCTGGAAAAAATCTCCAGCAGAGAGGAGGAGCTGCATCAGAGCGAGGAAATTTTCAGGGAGGCCTTCGACACCGCCCCGCACGGCATGGGGATCTATGACGACCAGGGAAGGTTCATCATGACGAACAGGGCGTTCGCAAAGATCGTCGGGTACCGTCCGAGCGAACTCAGAAAAAAAAGATTCACCGACATCACCCATCCGGACGAAATCGAAAAAAGCCAGGATTTTTTCAAAAAGCTCATGCAGGGAGAAATCCCGTCGTACCAGTTCGAAAAAAGATACATGCACAAGGCGGGATACCCGGTCTGGGCCCTCGTGAGCGTGACCATGGTCCGCGATTCAAAGGGCAGGCCCCTCAGGATACTGGGACAGATCATCGACATAACGCAAAAAAAGAAAACCGAATGGCTCCTACGCGATTCCGAAGAGATGTACCGCAGGCTCTTCGACGAGGCGATAGACGCGATTATCGTGGTCGACAAAGAAGCCGGAAAAATCATCGACTGCAACAGGGCCGCGATGGCCCTTCTGGGCAGGAACAAGAAGGAAATCATCGGAGCGCACCATACGATCATGCATCCCCCTGAAGTGATCGAGAACGGATCAGCCAGGACCTATGCGCTGCACGCCACCACCAGGAAGGATGAAATGCTCGAAACAAAGATCATACGAAAGGACGGTACGCTCCGGGACGTGGCGATCAAGGCGAGCAGTTTCGAATACAAGGGAAAGACCTACATGCAGGGAATTTTCCGCGACATCACGGAGCAGAAGGCCGCGGAGGACAACATCAAGCTTTTCTTCTCCATAACCCTGGACATGCTCTGCATCGCGGGCATGGACGGTTTTTTCAGGCAGATCAGCCCGTCGTGGCAGAAAACCCTTGGCTGGACCACGGAGGAACTCCTGTCGCGGCCGTTCGTCGAATTCGTGCACCCAGAGGATATCGGCCCGACACTCGAGGCGGTCGAACAGCTGTGGCAGGGCAAAACCGTCGTCAACTTCGAAAACCGGTACCGGTGCAGCGACGGCTCGTACCGCTGGATATCGTGGAACTCATTCGCGGTTCGGGAAAAACAGCTCATATACGCAGCGGCCCGAGACATGACCCTTCGCAGAAACGAGGAGGAAAGGCTCAGGCGAAGCGAGGAGAACCTGCGCCTCGTGATCGAGGACCTGCCTCTGGCGATGGGCATTTACAGCGGAAAAGACGTTGTATACGTGAACTCCATGTTTACCGAGCTTTTCGGTTACACAGTCGACGAAATCGCGACCATTGACCGATGGTTCGAGCTCGCCTATCCGGACCGCTACTACCGGAAAGAGATCGAATCGGTCTGGAAAACCCTGCTCGGCAACGCGAAAAAAACGGCCGGCAAGGTTCTTCCGCTCGAGGTGAAAATCCGCTGCAAGGACGGCAGCGACAAGGAGATAGAAATACGGGCGACCGTAATCGGCGAGCGCATCATCATAAACTTCTACGATCTCACCAAGCGCAAGCAGGAGGAATCGGCGCTGATAAGGGCCAGGGACGAGGCCGAGGCCGCGAACAGGGCGAAGAGCGAATTCCTGGCGAACATGAGCCACGAGATACGCACGCCGCTCAACGCGGTCATAGGTTTCAGCGAGCTTCTTTCCGACATGGCAATGGACCAGAAGCAGATGTCGTACGCCAGGTCGATCAAGACCGCCGGAAAAAGCCTCCTCACCCTGATAAACGACATCCTGGACCTTTCGAAGATCGAGGCGGGGATGATGCAGATCCAGTTGAGCCCTGTCGAAATCGGGTCGCTCTTCGACGAGTTGAAGGAGATATTCGAAACGGCAATAGGAAGCAAAGGGCTTGATTTCATCGTCGAACTCGACCCGCGGATGCCCCAGGCGCTCCTGCTCGACGAGATAAGGCTGAGGCAGGTGATGGTCAACCTGCTGGGCAACGCCATAAAATTCACCGACAGGGGGCATATCAAACTCGCAGCACGATCTCTGCCGCAGAAAGAAGACCGGAGCAAAATAGACATCATTCTCCTGGTCGAGGATTCGGGGATCGGAATCCCCGAGGACAACCTGGAAGCAATTTTCGAATCGTTCATGCAGTCATCGGGCCAGAATGCCGTAAAATACGGCGGCACCGGGCTGGGGCTGTCCATCAGTAAAAAGCTGGTCGAGATGATGAACGGGAGAATAACCGTTACAAGCTCCCCCGGAAAGGGAAGCACCTTTTTTGTCACCATCAGGGAGGTGAACGTAGCCGCGGTCGAACGCCAGGCCGTCCAAGAAAAAACGGCGTCGCCCCGGCAAATGCTTTTCAACAGCACCAGGGCCCTTGTGGTCGACGACGTCGGATCGAACCGCATGTTGGTAATGGAACTCCTGAAAAAATGGGGCATGCGTGTCATAGAAGCAGTCAACGGGCAGGAGGCGGTCTTCCTTACGCAGCAGTACCGGCCCGACATCATCATCATGGACCTGCGGATGCCGGTAATGGACGGGTACCTGGCGTTGTCTGCGATAAAAAAAATCGACAGGCTCAAAGAAATACCGGTCATAGCCCTGACTGCCTCAGCAGACCCGAACAGCATGCAGCGGATAATAAAGATGGGATTTTCGGGATATCTCATCAAACCCATCGACACGGAAGCCCTCATGAATGAAATCGACCGCTGTCTTCCCGCAACGGCAAGAAGGATGCCGGTCGATCAGACGGATCAGGGCCAGACCGGCGCTGAGATGATCGCACGGCTTGAACCCGGACCGAAGACAATCCTGCTCCGCGAGATAGAAGACAATCTCATGCCGATTCTCGAAAAAATATCCGGCACCATACTAATCAGCGACATTAACGCGCTTTCGGAAAAAATCAAGATCGCCGGGGAACGAAACAATCTCGGCGTCATGCTTGAATGGGCGCGTCGGCTCAATGAATACGCAGGAATGGTCGATGTTGAAGGCATAAAAACGGTCATCGGCCTCATCCGGCAATCCAGGGATTACCTGAAAAAAACGGCGGCAGACAATGACGGGAAACAATGAATCGCTAATACTCATCGTCGACGACAACATGGAGAACCTGAAGGTCCTGGGAGGCCTTCTCAACGACGAGGGATATCTCATTGCAGTATCGACCAACGGAAAAGACGCGCTGGATTTCACTGAAAAAAGCAAGCCGGACCTCATACTGCTCGACATCATGATGCCGGGAATGAACGGGTACGAAACATGTGAAAAGCTCAAGGAAAATGCGGGAACAAAGGATATCCCGGTGATTTTTCTTTCGGCGCTCGGAGAGACCGACGACATTGTAAAGGGATTCGAGGCCGGAGGAGTCGACTATGTCATGAAGCCATACAACTCCCGTGAACTGCTGGCGAGGGTGAAGACGCACATAGACCTCAAGAAGGCCATGGAGGAAATCAGGACGCTCAGGGGCATAATACCCATCTGCGCCAAATGCAAAAAAATCAGGGACGACCACGGATTCTGGGAGCAGGTGGAGGAATACGTGGCAAAAAGGTCGGGCGCGATTTTTTCCCACAGCGTGTGCCCGGAATGTGCGCGCGAGCTCTATGGGGACATCCTCGATGAAAATGATTTAAAATGAATTTTTTTGCTTGCAAAAAAACCGTCCGGATGCAATGTATTATTCACAAATATAGAATTATTACTCCATCCTTTAGTTGATTTCCTGAAAATTCAAAAATTGCGCATGATCGGACAAGGGCGAGTCCCTGCCGAATCATAAAATTCTTATGCATGGAGTAAAAATATGACCAGAAAAATTCTCATCGCCTCATTTTTCTCAGCAATACTGCTTTTCTGCATTCAGCCGCTTCACGCTCAGGGCTGGAGCCTTATCAAAGACAGCAACGGAATCAAGCTGTTTGAAAGACCGATATCCGGAACCGACCTCATGGAATATATGGCAGTCGGCACGATTGACGCAAGAATCGAAGTCATCGGAGAAGCGCTTCGCGACATCAGCACATGGAAAGACTGGGTCGCGGACTGCAAGGGGACGCAGCTCCTCAAACAGATCACTCGCGACGACATGATCGTGTATCTGGTCCTCGAGCCTCCCGTCATCGACGACAGGGACGTCATCATCAAGGACAAGACCACGTACGACTACGAGGGCGGAAAAGCGGTCGTCGATTTTGCGGCCACCAGCGAGATGACCGTACCTCTCCAGGAAGGGCGCATCAGGGTCACGATAATGAACGGCGTCTTTGACATGGAATTCCTCGGCCGTGAAAAAACCAAGTTCTGCTATTATCTGAAAACCGACCCTGCCGGCGACATCGCCAAGTCGGTCGCCTACGCGGTAATGAAAAACTATCCCTATGACAGCATCAGTGATCTCAGAAAAGTCGTTAAGGATAAAAAATTCGCCGATCGCGCAAAGGGAAGCGAAATAGAAAAAAGGGTGGAGGCCATTCACACGAATGAAGGCCATGTCCGCCGCATATTCACGGCCAGGCTTGGAAGGCTGGTGAAGAACAAGGCAGCCCTTGCCGCAATAATGGGCGCCGACAAGGAAAACTTCAAGGCCATCATGGGCAGCCACAATTCATATCCAGCGTTCGAAAAAGCCGCCGAGGAATTCTTCGCGCAGTACCTGGATAAAACCACGCCGGGACTCGGCGCGAAGCTCAAAAGCAACAAAAAATTTAAAAACGAGCTGATTGACCTCATCTGCACCGACAGCCAGGCCAGGACTGCAACGGTCGAGGACATAGCCGCCAAATACAAATAATCCCCCTGTGTGGATACACCGGCCTTGATATCTAACGATCCCTGGCTTCTGTTCCGGCTTCCGTAAAACCCTCCGGGCCGGGACAGGGGCCGGCCGGTAAAAATTGCTTTGCAAAACCGGCGCCTGTTCCTATCATCTGCCGCGAAGGCGTACCATGCATGAAACAATTCAAAACATCGCCGGCGGCGCGGTTGACGATCTTTTTCTCGCCCTGCCCAGGATAATAAACCGGTTCAGGCCCGTGGCCGCAGACCGGTCTCGTTACGAAAAAGAAATCGATTATTACTATGAACACGGTTATGTCGACGATCCGCTGCGGTTTTTCTCCTTCCCGGAGACCGTTCCAGCGTGGAAAGTCGTGGAATCCAGGCCCTGGCGTGAAGGCCGCAGGGAGATCATCTCCTTTCAAAGCGGGTATGTTCCCCGCAATCCGCTGATAAGGGAGCGGTTCGAGTCATGGGAGCGCAACAAAACCGGATACATCGTCAGGTGGACGCATGGAGATACCGGCCGTAAAACTGTCCTGTGCCTGCACGGATATATGCTCGGCGAGCCGGTCCAGGCCGAGAGCATGTTCAGGATCCACGGGCTTTTTTCGACGGGCCTCGACGTCGCCCTTTTCATCACGCCGTTCCACTGGAAGCGCGGCCATAAATCGCTGCCGCAGAGGGCAATTTTCCTCGAACCGGAAAACGCGGCGATGACCTGGGAGCGTTTCGGCCAGACCATGTTCGACCTTCATGCATCGTTTCAGATTCTCAGAAAAGCGGGCGCAGCGGACATCGGCATCATCGGGGCGAGCCTGGGCGGATACAACGGCGCGCTTTTCTCGGCCCTGACCGACATACATTCTTTCGCGGCCCTCATGGTCCCCGCCGTGGATTTTTCGCGCCCGCTCGGGCCGCGCTCGCTCAGGCCCAGCCTGAAAAAGGACGACCCCCTGCTGAAAAAAATCGACGAGATATGGGCCATACACTCCCCGCTCAACTTCACTCCGAAGCTGCCTCCGGAAAAGATGCTCATCATCGCCTCGCAGGGCGACCGACTGTGCCCGTCAGAGCACGTTATTTCGCTGCGCGACCGATGGGGCATCACGCGTTGTCATCTTCTCCCTGGCGGACACTGGCTGGTATTCAACAATGTCAGGGGCAGGGAATGGTACCGGTTTCTTAAAGACATGGGATTCGTCAGTAGTAATCCGCCTCGTTCTTGAAATGCAGGTCGACGAATTTCTCGCGTTTCATTTTTCTGTAATCGGTCGGGTTGTAGCCCGTCTTGTTTCTGAAGTGACGGTAAAAATACGTCAGATTGTCGAACCCGACATGGAAGGCGATGTCGATGACCTTGCTGTCGGTCTCCTCGAGCAGCTGCTGCGCGGCCTCGATCCTCTTGCAGTTGATGTAATTCGCTATGTTCGTCCTGGTCACCTTCTTGAAAAGCTGGCCCATATAGTCCTCGTTCAGGCCGAATTTCTCGGCAAGACCGACCCGGTCATATGTCTCGGCAAAATTGGCGTCAATGTATTCGATCAGCCTGTGGATAATGTCCCGGGGGTCCTCCTTTTTCCTGCCAGAAGGCAGCTGCCTCGTCGCGCTGCGCAGCTCCCTCGTCTTGTTCAACAGCGCGCTGGTGAGGGAGTCCCTCTCTTTCTCTACTTTTTTCAGATCGAACAGGAAATACAGGAACACTGCAAGCGCGAGGGCCGTGAGCCTGAAAACGAACACGAAAGACATCCGGTACATCTGGTCTGTCGCGACGAGATAATAGGTGTGGAATGCGGAGATGAAAACGAGCACGGCGAACGGCGAAATAAACCAGTATCTCACGGGATCGAGGTACACCGCGATGCTGAACAGGACGAACACATAGGTCGCACACAGCATCAGAAAGACCAGGGTCGCGATTTTACAGTAACGGAAAAAGAACTGGGTCGACGGCGAAAGCATGATAAGCAGGATGAGGCCTGCGAGGGCCAGCAGAATGAGATATACCGGCCATCTTGATTTCAGCTTGAAAAACTCCATGATCGCCAGGACGAGAAACAGGTCGATCAGGGAATAGATGATGAAAAAAAGCTTGTACCTGAAAAGGCCGTTCGATATGGGCGGAATCCCGAGAAGAATCAGGCTTATGGCCGTCACGCCCAGAACGAAAAGCGTGGAATACAGAAAAACATACCTGCTGACATTCCCCCTTGCGACGATGATAAGCATGATAGACAGCACGATCGAAACGATCAGTGGAGTGAGATTGTTTATCGAGGGCAGGTATCTTCTGAGCCAGTTATGGCTGGTCCAGCTCCGAAGCGTGTAGAGCCTGGGCTCGTCCTTCACGCCGTTGATGTAATGCGAGAATACGCGGATGGCTATGACATTTTCCCGTCCGAAGCGTACGAGCGACGAGCCGACAGTATAATTCCTGTCATAATGCCAGGTAAAATCGTAGTCGAGCGGATTATCCCGAGAAGGGATGAAACCGGTTCCCCCGACCAAAACACCGTTGAGGTAGGTCTCGTCCGCGACCGAAATCGCGCCGAGGGAGAGGACCATCTGCCTGTCCCTGAGGCTCTCGTCGATGATAAATTTTTTTCTGAGCCATACCGTGGCCGCCATGTCCCTGTTCTTCCGCAGTATATGGTCCCACTTTCCCGGAATGGCGATCGCCGGCGCCTTCGAATCGTCGTATTCGGGACGCATTGCGTCGGGGGTGTCGGCATCGATTATTTTCCATTCGCCCGAAAGTTCCACGGTCCCCCTGGCGATTCCCTCATGGTCGAGCCACAGATAACGGCCGCAGCCGGCGAGGGCGCATAAAAAGACGCACAGGGCGGATATGTAGCATGCCAGGGATTTCATGTGGATATATCGGACTGCGATGACTCATGCAATACAACAGGACAGTGTTTTTTTCAAGATAAATTTTTGCGATAATGGCGTGCAGGTGCGTAGCGCGCTACGCACCTGCACGCCATTATCATATATTCAGTTCGCCCGGGCCCCGCCCGTTTTCTTCACCAATCTGTCCTCGGCCCTGACCTTCCCGAGCAGCATTTTTCCGCACAGCTTCGAATAGGCCAGTATGGCGAGCGAAGGAGGCGCGCCCGGCGAAACCGGAAGCACGCTGCCGTCGCATACGTACAGGTTGTCGTGTTCGGTCATGAAATTGCGGTCCACGATAAGGCCCATTGCCGCGGTCCCGCCCGGATGGCCGCCGATCATCTCGGCCACCGCGATGGAGGACGGCCTGACACCGGCCTTTACCAGTATTTCCCTGCAGATATCGGTCCCCTTTTTCATCCTTCGAACATCATCCATGTCAAGCGGCTTGGTGAAACTGCCGTTCCTGAACACGTTCCCGTTCGGGTTGTCTCCCAGCTTAACGAACAGGCCGATACCGCGCTTCATCAGCGGCAGCATCTTGAGCGCGTTCTTTCTCATGGTTTTTATCCTGGACAGATTGCTCAGCATCGAGTACGAGCCGCCGACGTTCCCGATGAGAAAACCGTCGCTGTGCTCGAAATCGTCCGAGGCGTGGGTAAATGTCATCTCGCGCCAGGCTCCGCCGCTCTCGTCGTCGGCGTATCCGGTCACGACGTTCATGGGGTCCATGAAAAAGCTCTCGCCCACGTTCTTCATTCCCGACCTCAGCAGGATTTCGGGCGTGCCGATACCCCCCGCGGACAGGACGATCCTGTCTGCATGAAGGATCTCTCCGTTTTTCAGCCTCACGCCGCTCGCTCTGGCGTTTTTTTCGAAAATTATCCGGTCGACTTCGGCGGACAAAAGAAGGTCTGCTCCGTGTTCGAGAGCCTCCTCTACATAGTTTCTGGTTGTCCACTTCGCGTTCTTCGGACAGCCCATCATGCACCAGTCGCACCCGACCGAACATTTGTCGGGATCGATGAACTTCTCCTGCGCCCTGAAGGTGATGCCCATCTTTGCCGCGGCCTCGCGGACTTTCACCCCGCCCTTCGCGTTCCTGAAAAATTTTTCCGGAAGGGTCCTGACGCCGATCTCTTTTTTCAGCTCATCGACCTCCCTGCGGAAATCGAGGCCCATCTCCTCATAGAGGAAACCGGGCGGATCGAATACATTTCCGTTGTACACCATCGAGGACCCTCCGACGGTCATGCCCCGCGCCACGATCACTCCCTCGCGGGACCTGCTGAACATCAGGTACCCCTTCAGGATCCTGATCCCGAGCAGGGACCCCAGGCCGCGCCTGTGCCAGGCCCCGGCCTCGATCATCAGCACCTTTTTCCCGCCGAGCGCAAGCTCCCGCGCAACCGTGCCCCCGCCGGGCCCGGTGCCGATGACGATGTATTCATAGCTGTCCTTCAATCCTTTCGTCTTTGACATGGTGTTCTCCTTATTATTATTGTCTGCCTGCAGTGAACGGTCATGACCGTTCACTGCAGGCAGACCTTCTACTTCCTCACGTAATACGCCGCGCGCTCTGAGCGCAAAATAGCGTCGTCGATCTCCTGGCGGTTCCTGATCTGCTCGAAAAAGGCCTGGATGCGCGTCCTGACCTGGCCCGACGCGCCTCCGAGATATTCGCGCTCGATCGCAAGCACCGGCGGTATGACCCCTTTCTTAGACTCGCGCCTGAGGCGCTCGATCTCCCATCCCCACATGTCGCAGAATTTCAGCTTTTCGACCACTACGGCATCGGCCGAATATTCCCCGGCCTTGCGTGCGACCCATTCGATCCTCCGCGGAAAATCGTCCATCATGCGCGGGCACGAGATTTCCGAGCCGAGATATCCCGCGGCGAGGGCCACGGCCGGATCGATGTTTTCGTCCAGGGCCCTCCCGTAAAGCCTGGTCCCGAAGCAGAACGCGTCGGACACGATGACCCCGCCCGAGTCCTCGTAAAGCCTCAGATGATCCGCCTCCTCCATGCATCCCGCGAGCATGATGATTCGCACGTCTCCGCTGTGCGAATCGCCGCGCCCGTCGATGAACGCGATGACCTCCTCGAGAAGCGCGCAGGCATCCTCGACCGGAACGGCGGTCACGGCCATGACGATCCCGAGCATCTCGCTGCCCGACACTGGCGGGCTTTTCATTTTTCTTCTCTCGTCAAGGGCGAGAAGCAGGCCGCGCATTCTGTTGTACAGCCTTATCGAATTACGCAGGTTATCATCGGCGATCGTGACTCCGAAAGATTTTTCAAGGGCTTTCTTCAGGTTAGCCATGCTTTCCCTGAACGCGCCGGCGGCGTTGCCTCCCATGACATGGGGCGCGAAAAACATATGAAGAAATTCCGGTCCTGTTTTCGAATAACGCCAGTTGTCGTACATCCTTCGCGTGTGGTCGCATCCGTTCATGAAGACCACGCCGTCAAGAAATCCGAAATCCCCCCTGAGCGCCCTGTCGAAGCAGTGGCGCACGAACGAACAGTTGAGCGGCGCGTAATAAGCGTCGGCGAGATCGGTGCCCGCGCTGCCAACCGCCCTCATCCTGTACGGAACGAATCCCGCCGCATGAATGAGCTCGACCGGAATGTATGAGCAGAAATATCCGATGACCCTTTTCCCGGCAAGCCGGGCCTCTTTCAGGTAATGATTGTCGATCGCGCCCGCGATTTCGGCCATCTTTTCCATTATTGTCATTGCGCTCCTCCCGTATCAGGCAAGCCCGTTGCCTATGAAGAAATCTGAAATCTGTTTTTTCAGGGATTCCTCGGACGTGTTTCGGGAATCCGAATAATCGCTGCTCATGTGCAGGGCCGGCAGCCCGATCCTTTTGCAGATGTCCTTCTTGATGCGGCCGTATCCCCACCCGTGCTTGCACCCGTTGTGGCCGACGAAGATGAAGCAGTCGCCGGAGTATTCGGCGATGATCTGCTCGAACTCGTCCATGAACAGCTCCTGGGTGCCGCGCACGTTGCGGACCATCGAGGCGTTCAGGTGCACCTTCGCCAGGCTCAGCATCATGCTCTCCTCGGACGACGTGTCGACATACGGCGTATTGCACCTTCCCATGAGATCTCCGCCGACGATCATCGCGCCGAACTCCTTTTCGATCCAGGGATACAGGCTCACGAATGCGATGGGCACGTCCCACCAGATCACGCGTATCCTCTCCTCCCTGAGCCATCCCTGGCCGCGGTCGAGCCTTTTCTTCGCGTTCTCGTACATGATCCGTGCCATCTCGGTCAGATGCGGTGAGCCGGAGCCCATGAGCTTCATCGCCCAGGCCACGGTCAGCTGCTGCGAAGAAACCGGTGAGGGGATGGCCCTGGTCATGGCGGTGAGTTCCTGAAGGTAGAAATTCGTTTTGTTCAACTCCTCGCATGATCTCCTGAGCCTGTCCCAGTCAATTTTCTGGCCCGTGTTTTTCTCGATGAAACTGATCATTGCCTTAAGGTTGCCCGCGAAATACCTGTACGAATCCTCGTCGTCGCCGTAGGGCGTATCGAGCACGTACATGGGGACCCTGGTCACGTTCTGCAGGGTCGGGTAGAACGAGACCCCGGAATCGCAGGGATGCGACGAGGTGACGATCAGGTCTGGATCGGGCATCTGCCTCGTGAAATACGCCCCCGCGGCGAATTTCGACGCGGAGCAGCTCTCGATGGAGCCGCCTTCGGATTCCAGGACCTCGAGCATATGGTTCGAGACATCGCGGCCCAGCCAGCTGCCCGTAACACTGAAGGCCTCGGGGATGATGTAATGCACATCGAACGCCCTCATGAATTCGGGCGAAACGCACCATCCCAGGTATATGAGCGGCTTCTTCCTGTTTTTGATCGGCTCGACATGGTGGCGCAAATAGTCGAGGATGATCCGCATGATCGGAAGGTGCGCCCGGTAATCGGCGGCCTTGTGAAGACCGCCGCCCATCCACAGCAGAGCCGACCGGATGTACTTGTTGAACCGCGTTTCCTTGTTAAATATGAACGGATGCAGCACATAACGCGCGACAAGGCTGATCACGCCGTATGGCAGCAGCAGCAGCGCCAGATAGTATCCCCGTATCAGGACGTAATAGAGGTATCTGACTATACGGTATTCCTTGAGCTCAAAGACGGTCTTCGCGCGGAGATTGATCCTTACGTTCATCGGGCCCTCCCTTCACTTTAAAATTCCATTCGCGCTCAGTATTTTTCGCAGTTTCCGCGGCACCGAGGCGTCAGGCGGCATATCGATGAGAGGCGTCCCCCTGAGGTCGAACTCCCTGATGTCGGGATCGGGCCCGATGTGCTCGTAGTCGAGCATCCCCCCGGCGGTCACCGTGCCGACCAGGTCGGGGTCCGGGGATTCAACCCGGTTGAAGATGACGCCGGTCTGCACCGGCTTCATGGAGGGGATATCGCCTATTCTGCCGTTAATCATAAGCGCGGTCTTTACGCCGCGAAGAGAGTTATCGGTCACGATTACCGGATACTGGACGGATTCGACGACCTGCCGGTTCACCTGCTCGATGCCGGCCTCGGCGTCAATGATCACCGCGTCATAATTTGAAGCAAGGGCGCCGATGGTCCTCCTGAGAAGGCCGTTTACCGGGCAGTAACAGCCGAGAGTATCGGTCTGGCCCATGACAATCAGGCTGTAGCCCGGCCGTTCATATAAAGTTTCAAGGAGCACGTAATCAAGCACTTCGCCGAGACGCTCTTTTTCTTCAATGGTGCTTGCGATTCTCGCGCGTTTTATAATCTCTTCCCTGGCGCGTCCAATGGTCTTGAAATTCTCAGCGCCGATAGAAGCCGCCAGCCCCATTGCAGGGTCCGCGTCGATGAAGAGGACCTTTCTGCCAAGCTCCATGAAAAGCTTTCCGGTCAGCGCCGACAGCACGGTCTTACCGACGCCTCCTTTTCCTATAAATGCGATGATCAATGGGGCATTCATTGTTTTTCCCTCCTTGCCGAAATCACGTCCCTCAGCGTATCGCAGAACCGTTTTTCCCCGCACGAGCTGCAGTCAAGGTCTTCGCAGCTCATCGATCCGTCCTCCTCCATCCGGAGCTTGGCGTTCTCGCCGTTGATCACCCGCGCAGTTGCCTGAATTTTTGCGGCCTGCGCCACCAGGTTCTCATCGTCGGCGACGATCACGACGCCGATACGGGAGATCAACCCGCCTGCCTCATCGCGATAGATGGAGAGTATCCTCTCACCGATATCCGCAAGGGAAAAACCCCCGGCCAGCAGCCTGTCGTGTATCCGAATCCATATCCTTCCCTGGAGGCTGCGGGTCATGAGGCCCGCGACCCTGTTCGTCAGGTTCATCAGGCCGCGCAGCGAGCCGTCAATCGGGTCAGCTCCGGGACGCACCCGGGCCATGACGATCTGGGCGTACGATACCGAGCGGCCCCTGATAAGTGAAAGTTCCGGTCCGGCGGTCCAAATCCCCGCGGGAACTGCGTTTTCTTCGGCGCTCCAGAGAAACAGGCTGACCGATCTCATCGAAGGCGCGCCCAGTTCGACCGCTGTGTCCTCAGCAAGGACCAGCGAAGAATTTTTCCCGGCGGGCGGCCCGTAATCGCGGCGCTCCGGCGGCCCGCCGGGAAGAAGACCGGCATGCCGATGATCCATAAAACAGTTTCGGGGATCATCGATCATCTCACGAACCATCGAAATAAGGCCGTCATGCGACCTGATTCCGTCGTTGATGTCCCGCACCGCCCCGAAGCCGGTCATCGCGACTCCATCACGCGCGCATGTCCGGGGCAAGCGGCTCCGACAGATCCTTTGTTACGGACCGCGGCCCTGCCCTCAGCGAGCAGCGCCGCGCCATAAGCCGCTATGATCTGCGGGTCGAGCGGCGGAATATATGCGTCGCTCTTTATCGTCCGCTCGAACAGCACCCTGAACGCCGGGATCTTTGAAATCCCCCCGCAAAGCGCGACCATGCCCGAGGCGTCGCTCCTTTCGACAAGGGTCGCCGCGCGCAACACGATCGACTTCAGAACTCCGGCCAGGATATCCTCGCCGCTCCTGCCGCCGTTGACCTGGCTTATGATCTCGCTTTCGGCGAACACGGCGCACTGGCTGTTGATCGCGTACGGGCTGTTTGATCGCAGCGCCATGTCCGATATGGAATCGAAGGGAACCGACAACGTCTCCGAGACCATCTCGAGAAACTTGCCGCTTCCGGCCGCGCACTTGTCGTTGGTCAGCGTTCCGTCCACGAATCCCCTGGCGCCGACCCCGGTGACATTGATGAACAATCCTCCCACGTCGACCGCGAGCCGTATTTCCGGATTGAGCGCATGGACGGCCCTCGCAAGGCACGGAGCCTCGGGCACGACCGCGTCGGCCTTTCTGACCAGCTCCGAGCCGTATCCGGTCGCCATCCGCCGCTCAACCGCCCTCTTTTTGACTCCCGATCTTTCGAGCGCCCTTTTATATGCGGCCTTGATTATCCTTCGCATGTCCTTGCCGGTCTCTTCTATCGAATATCCCAGGACATTGCGCCCCTCGACGATGCAGACCTTGACGAACCTGGTTCCGATGTCGAAGCCCGACGCGATCATACCGCCACCTCGGCGTTCCTGAGCTTCTTCAATTCATTGGCGGCGAAAACGGCTGCGCCCAGCGCACCGATTATCTGCGGATCGACCGGGAGCGGCTTGAAGCGGATATCGAGGAGCCTTTCAAGATTCCTCACCACGCCGATGTTCTTTGAAACGCCGCCGGTGATTGCGACCTCATCCCTCATATCGATGGTCCTTGCAAGGGTCACGACCCTTTTCGCCACGGCCTCGTTTATGCCGGCGGCGATATCGGCCGTCTTTCTTCCCTTATACATGTGCTGAAGCACCTCGAGCTCCATGAATATGCTGCACTTGTTGGTGATCGGGACCGGCCGCCACGATTTCAGCGACACTGCTCCGAGCTTCTCCAGGGGAACCCCGATGCATCGCGAAAGAATTTCCAGGCTGCGGCCCGTGCCGGCCGCGCACTTGTCGTTCATGATGAAATCCGACACCATGCCGCCAGCGTCGAGGGATATAACCTTGCAGTCCTGGCCCCCGATGTCGATCACGGTCCTGACCGACCTGTCGGCCCAGAACGCGCCCATCGCGTGGCACGATATCTCGCTCATGTTCATGAGCGCGAACGGGATGCTGTGCCTCCCGTATCCGGTGCTGCAGCAAAAATTGATGTTCGGAAAGACCAGGCCGGCTTCCCTCAGCGCCTCGGACATTACCGCCCGGGCCGACTCGACCGGGGTCTTGAGGTCCCTGATGATTTTACTCGCGATGACGGCATCCTCGTCCATTATCACCGCTTTCGCGGTCAGCGACCCGACATCGCACCCGGCAGCAATCATGCGCCCACCTCCGAAAAAATTTTCTACCGATTACGGCAGATAGTATCCGCGAAAAAGCGGCCTGTCAAATTGACACTGTGTACACTTCAAAGAATGCGGGCCGAAAACTTCATATTGTACAAGTAAAGCGATTCCTGCGTACGGATGCGCGGCCAAACGCGCTTCCGCGAGCCCGGCCAGGTCGTGAAACCGCCGTTATCGGCCAGAAACCGCAAACCCTGTACACAATGAAGAATGTGCAAGAAAACTTCATAGTGTTGAAGCACTGCCGGAACTGGCGTGATATGTAAGTGCATGGTTCAAACTGCACAGCGCATGCTGACAACATGAACCGTTAACGCATTATTGTCATCAGGAGTTCCAGTTATGAGAGAAGTTTATGTTATCGCTGCTCACACGATCAAGTTCGGCAGGTATCTCAACAAGAGCGTCAAGGACCTCGCCGCCGAAACCGTGCTGCCCTGCCTGCAGGAAGCGGGGCTAGAAAAAAAAGACATCCAGGCCCTCTGGTTCGCCAATTCAGGCTGGGGATACGCGAAGGGGCAGGACACGATCAGGGCGCAGGTGGCGCTGCGGCCCCTGGGCATCGAGGCCATTCCCATGACCAACGTCGAAAACGCGTGCGCCGGAGGATCGACGGCGTTCCATCACGCGTGGCTCGGGGCCGCCAGCGGCCTGTACGACATCACCATGGCGATCGGGGCCGAAAAGCTGCACAGCCCGAACAAATACCAGGTGTTCGCGGGTTTCCTCGGCGGTCTCGATATAGAGAACATCTCCGGCATCATCGACAATATCTCCGAATACGCCATGACCGACAGGGACAAGAAGCTCATGCAGGCCCACCTCAAAAAATGGGCGAAACCGGACAGAGACAAATCATCCAATAATAAAAAGAAGCCCGCAAAAAAACAGTCGCTGGGCGATAAAATCCAGGACCTCAAGAACATGCTGAAGGTCTACATCAGGCTTTCGGACATTCTCGGCTCGGACACCATGAAGGACATACGAAAGATGTTCTCCGGAGACCATTCGCCCTTCATGGACGTTTACGGATTCGCAGCCCGGCAGCACATGAAAAAATACGGAAGCACCATCGAGCAGCTCGCCCTGATCGCTTCCAAGAACCACCATCATTCGTCGCTCAACCCGAACGCGCAGTATAATTTCACCGTCTCGCCCGAGCAGGTGCTCGCAGACCGCATGGTGACCTGGCCGCTTACAAGGGCGATGTGCGCGCCCATCGGCGACGGCGCGGCCTCGGCGATACTCTGCGACGAGAAGACCGTGAAGAGACTGGGCCTGTCTTCGCAGGCGGTGAGGATACGGGCGTCGGTGCTGGGATCAGGAATGGAGCGCGATTTCGACGGGGTCGATATCGGCGAGCGCCTCAGTAAAATTGCCTATGAGAAGGCCGGGCTCGGGCCAAGGCACGTGCACTGCGCCGAGGTCCATGACGCCTCGGCCTACGGCGAGCTTCACCAGGCCGAGGCGTTGGGGTTCTGCAAGGAGGGCGAAGGCGGGATTTTCGCCGAGAGCGGGGCCACGAAAATCGGCGGAAAGATCCCGATAAATCCCAGCGGCGGGCTGGAATCGCGCGGGCATCCCATAGGGGCCTCGGGGCTGGCCCAGATCCACGAGCTGGTGACCCAGGTGCGCGGCAGGGCCGGCGCGCGGCAGGTCCAGGGGGCCCGCATCGCTTTGGCCGAAAACGGCGGCGGCGCGCTCGGCCAGGAAGAGGCGGCGATGTGCATCCACATACTGGAAGCTCCGTCAAAAAACAAATAATGAGAGGAAACCATGTATCTGCTTCAGAATATCCGTCTCGCATATATCTTTACCAGGGCCCTTTTCGGATTTTCCAGGGACGAGGTCAGGCGCGGCACGTTCATCGCGAACATCAAGAGTTTCATCAAGACAAAAGAGATCGCCGAGGACATGTCCTGGGCCGAGCTTCTCGAGGAAAAGGCGGCCAGGCATCCCGGAAGGCCGTTTCTGATGTTCGAGGACGAAAAGTTCACCTACGGGGAGATGAACGAAAACGCCAACAGGGTCGCCAATTTCCTGGCCGGCCTTGGCGGCGGCAGGGGAAAGGGCCTGGCCATGATGATGGGCAACTCGCCCCGCTACCTCGACGTGTTCTTCGGCACGCAGAAGATCGGGATGTACTCGGTCCCGGTGAACACCTCGCTCAGGGGCGACAGCCTGCTGTACATCCTCAACCACAGCGACGCCGACTTTCTGGTCATCGACGAGGAATTCGTGGAAGCATACCAGAAAATCGCCGGACGGCTTGACCGCATCAAGACAGTTATCGTCAACTATCCCAGGGGGCCTTTCAACGGCATACCGGGCACGCTGCCGCTTTCGGGAGCGTATAAATCTCCGGCGTCCAAGCCCGCCGGAACCTACGGCAGGGACGACATCTGCTTCATCCTGTACACGTCGGGAACCACCGGGCTGCCGAAGGGCGTGGTGTACCGGTACGGCAGGTCCACGGTGAAGCTCCTTTCGATCGCCGCATATACCTTTAACCGTAAAAGCGACATCCTGTACACCTGCCTTCCGCTGTTCCACGGCAACGCGCTGTTTTTGACCGTAACCACGGCCATGCACCGCGGCGCGAAGGTGGTCCTTGCCCGGAAGTTCTCGGCGAGCCGTTTCTGGGACGAGATCAGGAAATTCGGGGTCACGAGCTTCAACACGATCGGCGCGATGATACCCATCATCATGAAGCAGCCCGAAAAGCCGGGCGACCGCGACAACAAGGTCAGGTTCACGCTCTCGGCGGCCTGCCCTGCCGACCTGTGGCCGAAGTTCGAGAAGCGCTTCGGGGTGAAGATATACGAAGGATACGGGGCCGTCGACGGCGGAGGCAAGAGTATCATGAACCTGGGCAACGCACCCGTAGGTTCGATCGGCAAACCCAGCCCCAATACCGTGTACCGGCTCGTGGACAACGGCATGAACGACGTTCCCGACGGAACGCCGGGCCAGCTTATCTTCGAATCAAAGGGAGCGAAAAAATCAGTCGAGTACTTCAAGAACGAAAAGGCCGGCAGCGACAAACTCCGTGACGGATGGATACACACCGGCGACCTGGTGCGCCGTGATGCAAAGGGCTACCTGTATTTCGTGGGCCGCAATGCGGAGTTCATGCGCATCAAGGGCGAGAACGTTTCGGCGTACGAGGTCGAGCACACGATCCAGAAGCACCCGTCTGTGCTCGAGGCCGCGGTGTACGCGGTGCCATCGGAACTGGCCGAGGATGAAATCATGGCCAGCGTGTCCCTGGTCGAAGGGCATTCCCTTTCGGAGGCCGAACTCATAAAGACCCTGAAGGAAGACCTTCCGAAATTCGCCGTGCCCAGGTATGTCCGAATCGTGAAGGAATTCCCCAAGACCGAGACCCAGCGCATCATAAAGAAGGAACTCGAAAAATTCGGGATCGCTCCCGGTACTTTCGATTCAGAGAAACAGACGCATATCGACGCATCGAACCTGGCGAATTCAAACTAAGGAGGAGAATCGATGAAACCATGGAAATTTTCCCGAAAAGAAAGAGCGAGGCTTCTGAACGACGGCCCGAAGATCCAGGAGGCCTACAACAGCCTTGAATGCCAGCACCGGCTCCCGAAAAGCGCGCACAAGGACGTCGAGACCGCCATCGCGATCGCGCGCAAGTTCAACAACGAGGTGCTTCGGCCCATGTATCTCGAGCGCGAGCTCAAGCACATGGAGGACCACAGTTTTCTGTCATGGGACATCCTGAAGATCGCGGGGGACTGGCGCCTGTATTCCCTGTTCATCCCCAAGCTTTTCGGCGGCCAGGGCCTGAATTTTCTCGGCCTGTATCCGTTCATCGAGGAAATCTCATCGGTGTGCGCAGGTCTCGGACACATCATATTCGTCCACTATCTCGGGATCGCCACGGTGTTCCCGTCGTTCAACGCGGGGATCCTCAATAAAATCCTGCGCGACGTCGCGAAAAGCGAAAAGGAGGGCGCGCCAAGGCTCCTCGACCTGGTTATCACCGAGCCCGACGCGGGCACCGACGTGCAGGAGCCGCTTCTCTTCAACAAGGCCCGCATCGGGACCGACCTCAAGAAAGTCAAGGGCGGATACACCCTCAACGGCAGAAAAATATTCATCTCAAACGGCCACCTCTCGTACTGGCATATCGTGATGTTCTGGGCCGACAAGAAAAACGCGGCCGACACTTTCATCCAGATGGTCGTCCCCAACGGCAGCAGGGGATTCAGCTTCGGCACCCTGGAAAAGAAGATGGGCAACCTGGGATCGACCGCGAGCGAGCTCATATTCGAGGACTGCTTCGTGCCCGACAGCATGGTGACCCTGGAGTGTAACGATCCCCATCTCGTAAAATCTCCAAAAGGTGTGCGGTGGATCATTCATTCCATCGTCGATTTCGTCGTGTCGAGCTCCCGCGCGGGCGTCGGCGCGATCGCGACCGGAGTCGGACGCACGTCGTACGAGAAGGCCCTCGAATACGCCAGAAAGAAAACCGTGGACGGCGACCTGCTGATAAACCATCAGTGGGCCCAGATCATCCTGACCGACATGTACCGCAACACCGCCATGTCGCGCCTCCTGTACATGGAAAGCGCGTACGCCGACATGCTGAGCGGCCTGTTCAAGCTTCTCGCCAAAAAGCCGGTCGACGTTTTTCTGCGGGTCATGCCTGAATGGTATTTCTCCCTGATATCTCCTTTCATCGGCCTCAGGCTCGTCACCCGGCTTTTCAGAAAATACTATTTCGACTGGTACACCGACGAGGAGCGCAACGTGTCCTCGGGCTGGGCGTCGATCGCCAAGTACACGTGCAGCGACGTCGGGCTCGTCAACGCCAACCTCGCGCTCGACATCATGGGAGCCGACGGCCTGCGCCACGAGTTCGGCGCGGAGAAATGCTTCAGGGACGTCAAGCTTCAGCAGATCTACGAGAGCACGAACCAGATCAACCAGATGAACACATTCTACTGCCTCGTCGGCAGCGCCGTTCCCGAAGTCCAGTACTTCAAATAATCATCAGATAAAAACAGGAGAAAAACCATGAACGTGATGATAAACCAGCCCCTGAACGACACCCTCTGCGACGAGCGCCTGGCCTTTGCCGAGCTTGCGCGCGACCTTGCGAACAAAAAGCTCCTTGAAGGGATAGAGGAGAACGACCGGTACCCGTTCGGCCCGCTGTTTGCGGAGGCGATAAAGGACGCCGCGGTCGTCGGGTTCTACGGGGTGAACCTCGCTTCTGAACACGGCGGGGTTGACATGAACGCCGGTATGGTCGCGGTCATCCTCGAACAGCTCTCGCTCGTCGACGCGAGCCTCGCCGCCGTCGTCTTCACCAACGCCGCGGCCCTGGAGATCATCCGCCAGGCGTCCCTCGAGTCCGACTGCTCCCCGTTGTACGCGGGCATATCATCCCTCGGGACCGCGCCCCTGGCTTTCCAGTCGTTCTCGGGCCCCGGGGAGACCGACATGCCGCAGGCCGACGGCGGCGGGCGCATTTCCGGTAAAGCGCGATATCTCGTCCTCGGCGACATAGCCGACTACGCGGTAATTCCCGCGGCGCAGGCCGGCGCAAGCGGATTCTCATGGTATCTGGTCGATCTCAACGATGAATCCATCGCGAAATCAAAACCGATCGTGAGCCTGGGTCTTCACGCCTGCCCGGCCGTAGACATCAGCCTCAGGGAAACGCCCTGCACGCTCATCGGCGGTCCGGGATGCGGCCTGAAATACTTCGACGCAATGGCTGACGGCATGAGCCTGTGCGCGGCCGCGATGTCCCTGGGAGTCATGAAAGGCTCGTTTCAATCCGCGCTCGATTACACGTCTGACCGCTACCAGGGAGGCCGCCAGATCATCGACTGGCCGCAGGTGCGGATGATGCTCGCCAACATGGCGATCGAGTCGAAGACCGGCGACGCCCTGTTTTCGAGGGCCCGCCAGGAGATGGAAAACGAATGCCAGGGGTGGGGCTTCACCGCCCGTGCGGCCGCAGTCCACATCGGCGAGCTTGCCGTGAAATCGACAGCAGACGGCATACAGCTGTTCGGCGGCAACGGGTACATGAAGGATTATCCCCAGGAAAAGAGGTTCCGGGACGCGCGTCAGTCGCAATGCCTTCTCGGAATGGCCGCGCTGAAAAAGATCCATTACATCACCGACTACATCGAGGAAAACAAATGAAACGCCTTTCGGACAAATTTTACAGCCGCCTGTTTTTTCTGGGCGCCCTGTGGAACTTCACTTTTTCCCTGGCAGGACTTGTCCTGCCGGCGTTCTCGATGCGACTCACCTTCGGGCCGGACATGGACCAGAATCTGGTGCTGGGCAACTACTACTCGCGCAGCATGTACCTTTTCTGGTGGGCGTCGGTCCTGCTGTTCGGGATCGGCTATTACATCGTTTCGCGGGATATCAACAAGAACCGCGGGATCGTGTGGATGGCCGTTATCGGCAAACTCGCGTTTTTCTTTTTCTTCACGTATTCATTTTTCACCGATCGCTCGACACTCCTCTCTTTCCTGGGAGGGTCGGGAGATTTCGGTTTCACGATTCTTTTTCTGATTTTTCTCTTGCAGACCCGGAAGGAAGCATAAATAATAATTAGCGAGACCGTTAGGAGGGACCATGAACGTAAAGACGAACACCCTTTCCCCGATAGGAGTGTACGAGGAGGGCATGGAGTGGAACGCCGTCGAGAAAGTGATCTATGAACGGCGCAGCATCCGCGGATTCAAGAAGGAGCCCCTGCCCGATTCCATGATCCGGAGGATACTGGAGGCCGGCCGCTTCGCCCCGTCCGCCGGAAACATGCAGCCATGGCGCTTCATCGTCATCAAGAGCCCCGAAATCCTCGCCGAGCTCGAAAAGGACGCGCTCAGGATGGCCAAGTTCTTCATGTTCTTCCTCGATTACATAAGGGGCGGATTCGTCAGGCGGCTCCTCACCAGACAGCTCGCGAAGTTCTACATTCGCCTTCTGCCAAACGAACTCCACGTGGTCCCGTTCGCCCTGCTCTCGCAGATCGCGCAGGGAAAGACGAAGGTTTTCCATGACGCGCCGACCCTCATCCTGCTCGTGGAGGACAAACGAGGCGTATCGTGTCCCGCGACCGACATCGGCATCTGCGGCCAGAACATGGTGCTCGCCGCCCACAGCCTCGGCGCCGGGACCTGCTGGATCGGCCTCATCAAGCTGTGCATGTACTACCCGAAATGGCGAAGAAAATTCGGAATAAAATATCCCTACAGGCTCAACGACTGCCTGGCGGTCGGATGGCAGAAACCCAGGGCGGACGGATTCGTCCCGCGCGAAGCGCAGATCATCGAATGGTACGACCGCGGGCTCAACGACGCGCCGAGAACCGAAAAACAGGGGGGATGACATGACACGTGAAAAATACTCGCTGCTCGACAGGCTGATAATACCGGACTACGACACCCCCGGGGGAGTGAGTTCGGGAAACCTCAAGTTCGACACTGCCAAGTGCAAGGAATGCGGCATCTGCATCTCGATATGCCCGGGCGGCTGCCTGCTCACTGACAGGGCCACCAAGGCGGGGCTTCTTTCAGGAGCGGTCAAGGGCGGCAGATACGGCGTGCCCCGCGTGGACAAGGCGAGAAAGGGCGCGACCCTGTGCATCGCCTGCTACGACTGCGGCGCCGCCTGCCCGCACGGCGCGATAAGCATCGAGACGCATTTCGATCCAAAGCGCTTTTATAAAAGGCTCACGCAGACCGCGGACATGACATATCCGGTGAAGTACTAGTTTTCGCCGTGGTCGTGAAACTGCCCGATGAATCCCGAATGTCGCTCCCGTGAAAACGGGAGTCAATCCTGACGATTCACTCCGGATCCCCGCTTTTGCGGGGACCGCAGGCTAAAAATGCAATGTGATTGAATTGATCAACGATCAAGGAGAAAAAACGTGAAAATAAATAAAAAATTCCCCGCAAAAAGGGTCCTGATCACCGGGGCCGGCTGCGGCCTCGGAAGAGCGCTCTGCCTCGAGTTTGCGACAAGGGGATGGAAGATAGCGGCGACTGACATCGACATGAAACGGATCAGTGAAACCGCAGCCCTGGTCCATGAAGCCGGAGGAAGCCCTCTCGAAATCCGCCTCGATGTCACCAGGCCCGATGATTTCGTCAGGGCTCTCGAAACGATCAACGAAAAATGGGGCGGCCTCGACATTCTCGTCAACAACGCCGGCGTCGCTGCAGCGGGCTACATGGAAAAAATAGCCCTGGACAGGTGGGACTGGATCATCGATTTAAATCAGAAAAGCCTCGTGTACGGGTGCAGGGCCGCAATCCCCGCATTCAAGGAACAGGGCCGCGGACATATCGTGAACGTCGCCTCCTGCGCGGGAATTGCGTCCCTGTCAGAAATGAGCTCGTACAACGTGACCAAGGCCGCGGCAATCTCGCTCACCGAAACCCTCAAGATGGAGCTGCATCCCCACGGCATCGGAGTGACGGCCGTGTGCCCGACCTTCTTCAAAACCAATCTCATGGACCAGTTCAACTCTCCGGACGAGCGCCAGAGGCTCCTCGCCGAAAAGATGTTCGAGAAATCCCTTACCACCGCGGACCGGATCGCCGGAAAGATCATCAGGTGCGTCGAGAAAAACCGGTTCTACCTGGTGACCCCGATAGACGCCAGGCTGGTATGGTTCTTCAAAAGGCATTTCCCGGAAAAATACATGAAATCGATGGCCTGGGGATACAAGGCCGGATTGTTCGACAA
>ERZ795054.880-NODE-880-length-32197-cov-4.234428_pt1 | contig 32197 bp, 19 predicted proteins | sample MGYA00375138_ERZ795054 | MGnify/ENA primary metagenome ERZ795054 (study PRJEB30183, sample SAMN05720215) | anaerobic digester metagenome | isolation source: active sludge of municipal wastewater-treating anaerobic digesters | place: USA | collected 2014-12-23 ... | reverse complement strand
TTGGCGAGGGTTTTCCTGAGGGATTCCAGGGTAGAGGCATTCTCTCCGATCACCCTGGCGGGAAATCCGGGATCAGAAGCCTTGGGATAATGGGGGAATACCCTGCAGAAGGCCGGGCGATAGGCTTGTTTGCGCACATCCCATTCATCATAGGCGATGAAGTGCCCCTCCCCTTCGGAATCCGCGGCCTCAGCGATGGTGGTGTCCCCGGTGAACTCCGCCTGATAGACGGAATGGGTCATCTCGTCGGAGCGTACAGTGAACCTCATATTCAACTCATCCAGGGCTGCGCTGTGGTCCTCCAGGTCATCCTCCCCATCGAAATCCCTCCACACCCCGTCGTACTCTTCCGCTGTTTCCACCTTTTCAAAGTTGTGGGTCAACACGTAGTCTTCCTGCATCTTCTTGTCCACCTGCAGCGTCTGCACCGATTCCACCGGCCTGGCCTGCAGGGTGGTCTGTGGTTTGGGCTGGGCTGGACGGCCCTTTGCCCCTCCATCGGCCGTCAGGCTGGAATCAGGCTTACCAACAGGATCGCTCATCCACTTACCGTAGAGCCAGCTCAGGTCCGGCTCCTCCAGTGCTTGCAACTGCTGCAGCAGTTGTCCGTGCAGCTCCATGGCCGAGGGGAACTCCACCCGCAGCATATCCAGCACCATGTCCGAACTTTCCCTTGCCCTGAGCCGGGAGGCACCCAGGTCTCCCTCTTCACCCTGGGGCCAATTGAGGCCGAGGCGGTGCTGACAGGAGAGATATACCACCCGGAAGAGGTAGTAGGACAGGTTATCCGTCAGGGAGGGAAGCAGGGCACATTGGCCTGGGAGGAAGAACCCATGGCCCCTGCGGCCCCCCTCGCGTTCTGCGGGGAAGAGTTCGATGGACTCACCGGTGAGCGCCCGGGCCAGTACCGTAAGCCGGGGTTTCATTACCTCCAGGTGTGCGGTGCGTTCCAGGGTAGCCTGGTCGGGACGCCGGGAGCCGAAATACCGGATGAAACGGGAGTAAATGTATTCGTCGAAGGACATGGGCGCAGGGCTTGGGGAGGCGGCGCCTTCAGATCATCAGCGTGGTCAGGTCAGTGAGGGCTTCCAACACCTGCTGATCATCCGTAAGGGGCTCCACTACGGCCACCTTTACTGCAAGGCGGCGGGGCAGGCCGCTCTGGATCAGCTTTCCGGCATCTACCAGCAAGCGGGTGGAGACCGTTTCTGCCAGCCCCACCTCCCTGAGGTTGCGGATTTTATTTCCGATGTTCACCAGGCGCGTGGCCAGGTCCTCAGCGATGCCCGTCTCGTTCATCAGGATGCTGACCTCAGCCTCCTTGCCGGGGTAGGCGAAGGGAATTGAGACAAAGCGCTGGCGGGTGGAAGGTTTGAGCTCCTTGAAGCCCCGCTGGTAGCCCGGGTTGAAGGAAGCCACCAGCATAAAATCAGGATGGGCGCAGATGGTCTCTGCCAGCTTGTCGATATAGAGCTCCCTCCGGAAATCGGTGAGGGAATGGATGGCCACCACCACATCGGGCCGGGCTTCCGCCACTTCGTCGAGGTAGATGATGGCCCCGCTGCGCACCGCGGTGGTGAGCGGCCCATCAAGCCAAACGGTCTCTGCCCCCTTGATGATGAAGCGTCCGATGAGGTCGGTGGCTGAAGTTTCCTCGTGGCAACTGATAGTGATGTGCGGCTTGCCGAGGCGATGGGCCATATATTCCACAAAACGGGTCTTGCCGGTGCCCGTAGGCCCTTTCAGGAGCAAGGGGAGGCGGTTGAGGTAGGCATGCTCGAAGACCTCTACCTCATGCCCGGTGGCGAGATAATAGGGAATGTTCAGCGTTTGGGTTTCCATGGTTCTGGCGGTTGGCGACCCGGGGCGGGACCGGAGCCGGGACAATCGGCTCCGGTCCCTGGGTCTGGGAGGGATTACGCAAGCCTCTCTTCCTGGCCGATCGCCTCATCGGAGGGACGACCAAAGCGGAAGAACTCATAGACGAAGAGAATTACCCCGGTCGCAAACATGGAGGCGGCCAGCACCAGTACGAAGAAATGCACTTCGATCTCCTGCTGCACTGCCCCGAAGGCCATGCCAGATTTTCTTTCCAGGTAGACCTGAGCCACTCCGGCCACGCCAAAGGCGGCCGTCATGGCCAGCATGCCGATATTGGCAAGCCAGTAGGCCAATTGCCCGATAACGGTATCATACAGTCGCCTTCCGGTGAGGTTGGGCATGGCGAAGGTGATGAAGGAAAAGACGATCATGCCGTAGGCGCCCCAGAAGGCCAGGTGGCCGTGCATGGCGGTGACCAGGGTGCCATGGGTGTACATATTCACCTGCGGAAGGGTGTGTGCCATACCCAGCAGACCAGCCCCGGTAAAGGACAGGATGGCTGTGCCCAGCGTCCAGTAGAGCGCCAGCTTGTTGGGGTGTTTCTTTTCCCCCTTGCGGTACATGCCCACGGCAAACAGGGCCATGGCCAGGAAAGCCAGCGGCTCCAGCATGGAGAAGATGCCCCCCACGATCAGCCAGATTTTGCCGACCCCGATATAATAATAATGGTGGCCGGTGCCCAGCACTCCGGAAAGGAAGGTGAGGCCCACGATAACATAAAGCCACTTCTCGATGACCTCACGATCGACCCCGGTCAGCTTGATGAGCAGGAAGGCCAGGATGCCGCCCATGATGAGTTCCCATACGCCCTCCACCCAGAGGTGGACCACCCACCAACGGAAAAAGGAGTCCATGGTCTGGTTATCGAACCAGATCATGCCGGGCAGGTAGAGCAGGGCTGCGAACACCAGGCCCATGGTGAGCACCAGGGAGGTGGTGGTCCGTTTTTTACCTTTATATAATGTGGCGAGGATGATGCCCAGGAAAGTCAGTACGTTGACTACCACCAGCCAATCGAGCGGGCGGGGGATCTCCAGGAACTTGCGGCCTTCCCAATAGTTGAGGTGGTAGCCTACCAGCGCTACCACGCCCACCAGGAGGAAAGAAATGAGCTGGATGTAGGCCAGCCTGACGCTGACGATCTCCTGCTGGGCCTCTTCGGGTATGATATAATAGGCGGCGCCCATAAAGCCCAACAGCAGCCAGACTACGAGCAGGTTGGTATGCACGGCGCGGGCCGTATTGAAGGGGATGACGCTATGGAGCCCATCGTAGCCCATATGGGCGAAGCCCATGATGAAGCCGTACACCAGCTGCAGGCAGAGCAGGAGGATGGCCGCAGCGAAGAACCAGTAGGCAACTTTCTGAGATCTGTATTTCATGGCAATGCGGGTTTTGGGATGGGATTACTGCTTGACGTCAGGCTTGGGGGGAAAACCGTTGAGGTCCACTTCGCCTACCCATTTGAAGAAGGCGACCAGGTCGGCGGCCTCTGCTTCGGAGAATCCGTAGGCTACCATTTTTCTTCCCCTCGGGCCCCAGGGGGTCTTGGACATCAGGGCAGCCCGGATGTAGGCCTCCCCGCGGCGTTCATAGACCTTGGTGAGCTCCGGGGCGTAGTATGCCCCTTCACCGAAGATGGTGTGACAGCCCATACAGTTGTTGGACTCCCACAGGTGCTTCCCCCTGACCACCTGGTCGGTAAGGTTGTGCACATTGGTCTGCTTCGGGACCTCGTTGGTCAGCGAGTTCCACGACAATCCCAGGAAGATGGCGAAGGTGACCACCGTGCCCCCCAGGAAGAAGGTTCTGGCTTGTGATTTGGACAACATAGGGTTATGGTATTGGTGTTCAATTCATTAGCTTAAGTTAATATGCAATCTCCTGAATAGTTTTTGCGTTGGCGTAAAGGAATGATGCTCCCTGTCGAGGGCAAAGATAATTCATTTACAATATATTCAGACCTGTTTATCTGTATTTTTTAAATGAATTGTTAAAATTGTTAAGCCGATGTTAAAGTTATCGCCTGAAAATCAGTTTGTTTCAAAGATTTAAATACTCAAGTACCTGATTATCACCAGCCCCTGCCCGAAGGCGGCAACCGTCCAGGGCTCAACCAACAGTTCACTGAATTCCAGCCTATTGCGGCTCCCCCCTTTCACTCCATAGCTTTACTCACTCAAATGTACACGGGCAGGGCGAAGGAGGGTCCGCATCCCTGCCCCGGAGGGCATACGTTATGAAAACACTACCCCTGATCCTGGCCATGATGGCCGGGGTCCTCAGCCTCGGGAAGGCTTCGGCCTCCATCACCGGGGACACCACCCTGTGCCAGGGTGACGTCGTCCAGTATTCCATCACCATCCCTGCCCAGTCTGTTTACTGGACGATAAGCGGGGGCAACATCCTGGGCGCATCCAATACCGACACGTTGACGGTATCCTGGCCCAATACCGGTCCGGTGAGTGTCAGTGTGATGGTCACCGGGCTCAACAATGTGGTGAACTATTATACTCTCTCCCTCACGGTACACCCTCTTCCGTCGCCCCAGGTCGCTTCCCTGCCCTACCCCAGCTGTCCGGTTCAGGCCCATGAGCCCAATCCGGGCAGCGGACATGGCCAGGGCGAACAGGAGGTCTGCGAAAAGGTGTGCAAGGGAAGTACGATCACCTATCAAACCCCCCTGCACCCCGGCAGCAGCTACCAATGGCTGGTAAGCGGCCATGCCTCTTTCACCAATCCCAGCCCGGCTCAGGCCGTCATCACCTGGGATGCGACAGCTTATGGAAGTGTCACGGTGATCGAGACGAACGCCTTCGGTTGTGTTGATTCCTCCAGTATTTGTATTGAGAAGGTCGACCTTCCCGTTGCTTCCTTCACTCACCCATCGTCGGCCTGTAAGCTGGGGACGGTGTATTTCACCAATACCTCCAGCGGGGCTACCGCCTATGCCTGGGATTTCGGTGACGGAGGGACGTCGTCCCTGCCCAACCCCAGCCACGCCTACGCGAATGCCGGCACTTACACCATAACGCTCATTGCCACCAATGACTGCCACTGTGCCGATACCTTCCAGAGCGTGATCACCATCGATTCGCTGACGGGTCCTGACATCAGTTGTCCCTCCCCGGTTTGTGCGGATGCTACGGCCACTTATTCCACCTCGGTCACCGGGTGCACCTACCAATGGGTGGTGCTGGGCGGGAGCATCGTGGGTCCCTCCAACCAGCAGAGCGTTACGGTGCTCTGGGGTCTGGGGCCCCTGGGCATGCTGGGCCTGGTGGTGAGCGGGTGTGGCGGCGTGTGTTCCGACACCACCTGGATGCAGGTGCCCATACTCGGGCCATTCCTCCCGATCAACGGTCCTGCCAAGGTGTGCCCGGGCGATTGTCACACCTATACCCTCCCGCAGATCCCGGGCACCACCTTTTCATGGAGCCTGAATGCCGGGAGCTGCGGTTACCTGCCCGACTCCGCCTGCTGCGAGGAGGCTGAGATCTGTTGGCCCCCCATGGTGTTTCCCTGCACCGACACCCTGACGGTCACCTATTACAACCAGATCCTGGGCTGCGGAGGGACGACGTCTATGCTGATACGCGTGAGGCCCGAGCTGGCCCTTTATGGTCCGCAGCAAGCCTGCGCCAACGGCAGCAGCGGGTTTGCCGTTTCGCCTTCCATCCCCTGCACCTGGAGCGTGAGCCCGGCGGGGCCCGTGATCTCAGGCAGTCCGGGACCCTTCGTCAATATCTCCTGGCAGGGGTTGACCGGGAGTTTCCGCGTACGCGCCGTGCCTATGAATCCCAACCAGGTTTGCCAGGATTCGGTGGATATGCTGGTCGATGTGATCCCTCCGCCCACTGCCCCCGTTATCACCGGGCCTGGAGTGGTTTGCGCGGGAGCCACCTCGCAATATTGTGCATCAGGCAGCGGCAATGTGCAGTGGATGATCACGGGGGGAACCCCAACCACAAGCCTGGGGAACTGCATCACGGTAAGTTGGGGCAATACCCCTCCGTTCATCGTCAGTGCCTTTGAGCAGATGAGCGGCAGCCCGTACTGTTCATCGGATACTACGATGTTTCCCGTGACCCTGACCGGCGCTTCGGGTCCCCCGGCGCTCAACGGCAGCGCCCTGGCCTGCGCCAACGACACCAGCTTCTTCTCTACCTCTACTCCCTATCCCCCCGGGGCAACCTATACCTGGTCGCTTATCCCCTTCAATGCGGGGAGCATCATCAGCGGGCAGGGCACGACATCCATCGCGGTGGAATGGGGCAATAACGCCCCTCAGACGGTAAGCGTGAAACTGAAAGTCAGTGTTTGTGCCGGTGCCGACAGTACCACGCTGGCGGTAACGCTTGGTCCGGCCCCCCAGCCGGCAGTGAGCCAGATCGGAATGCTGTGCAACGGGGGCAGTGCCCAGCTCAATGTGACGGGTGGCCCTTATGCCGCATACAGTTGGAGCGGACCTGGAGGCTTCAGCGGGAGCGGGAACCCCGTGACCATTACCCTGGAGGGCCTGTACCAGGTTACTGTGACCAATGCCGGAGGATGCAAGGGGTCGACGCAAATCAAGGTCCAGTACTCTGGCAATCCGGTGGCCAGCATCAGCGCCCAGGGCCCCCTGCAGTATTGTATTGGCAGCGTGTGGTCAGTCAGCCTCTGCGCCCTGGGGAACCCGGGGTACCAGTACCAGTGGTCCAACCTGTCCGCCACCCAATGCATCAATGTGAGCACGGCCGGCAGCTATGCTGTAACGGTGACGGATCTTTCGACCGGATGCAGTGCGGTGAGCAATGTGATCACAGTGAGCGAGGACAGCTGCACCAGCGGGCCGGGCGGGGGCAGTTGCTCTCCGGTTGGTACCGTATCATTCACCCACTCCTCATGCAATCCCAAGGTGTTCACCAATACCTCGGTGAATGCCGGATCCTTTTTCTGGAACTTCGGTGACCTGAGTTATTCTTCCTTGACCAATCCTGTGCATACATACAACCAGGCTGGGTTCTTCCTGGTGACCCTCTCGGGCCTGGTTCCGGATGCCGCGGGCCTGGATTCCTGCCTGCTGCAGGACACCGCCCTGCTCGAGATCCCGCTTCTTCCCCGCTTCAGCGCTGTCAGCGGCTGTCCGGGCGACCCGGTATGCTTCACCGACGAGAGCGTATTCACCGCGGGCAACAACATCACTTCCTGGTCATGGAATTTCGGAGACTCCTTTACCTCTTCGCTCCAGAACCCCTGCCACACCTATGGTGCAGCGGGAACCTACATTGTCACCCTCACCATCGCCAACAGCTCATGTACCACATCATGGGCTGATACCCTGGTGATTGATCCCGGCCCCAGCGCCGCCTTCAGCACCGGTCCGGGCTGCGTCATGATGAGCCTCCCCTTTACGGATAGCTCCACGGGGGCCGTGGATTACTGGTCCTGGGACTTCGGCAACGGAGGCAGCAGCCTTAACCAGAACCCCTCCTCCACCTATCCCGGGCCCGGTGTTTACCCCGTGACCCTTATCGTACAGGATACCTTCGGCTGCGCAGACACCCTGACCCAGAATATCACCATCACTGCTCCTTTGGTAAGCGGACCGGTCACCGCGCTGCCCGACACAATAGTCTGTGCCGGAACCCAGGTGAGCCTCTTCGCCCCCGGCTTTTCGGGATGTACCTATCTGTGGGGGAACGGGGCCGTTACGGACAGCATCCTGGTCAGCGCTACCGGGTATTACCCCGTTACCATCACCGACCCCAACGGATGCCCCTATTCTACCGGGATCAACATCCTGGTCAACCAGCCCCCTCTGGCAATCATCACCGGATCAGGGAATGGGTTGTGCCTCGGACAGCAGATGAGCCTGGGCGCCCCTTATAATCCAGCCTGGGACTACCTCTGGATCAGCTCCGATACCCTCATCAACGGCAGCACCCTTTCTTCGGTATTCTTCAACCCCCAGAATCCAGGCACTTACTTCTTTCAGCTTGTGATTACTGACACGCTGAGCGGATGTGCAGATACTTCCTTACCCTATGTAGTGCAAGTCCACACCCCTCCGCTGGCCCCGCTCATCAGCCCCCTGACCCCGACCAGCGTTTGTTCCGGTGGCACCATCCTCCTGAATGCCTTTCATCCTGATCCCAGCGTATGGCTGGAATGGAGCAACGGCGACACCCTGGACACCCTGGTTGTGACGGAGACCGGCTGTTACGTTCTGAGCGCCACCGACACCAATGGATGCAACGCTTCCGCCAACCTCTGTGTTACAATTTATCCTTTGCCCCCGCTCTGTTCCTTTTTTGAAGGCTGCCTGGACACCTGCGGTCCCTTCCTGCTGCAGGGCCCTCCGGGGAATTCCTCCTACCAGTGGATGCTCAACGGTCTGCCCCTTCCGGGGGACACCCTGCCTAACCTCTTGGCTACCGTAAGCGGGCTCTATTCCCTCATCGTCACGAATGCTTACGGGTGTACCGACACTACCGGCGTGCTCGACCTCTCGCTGCACCCCTGTCCCCCGGGCCCATGCCAGGACTTCAGCGTGGATTCCATATACTGTGACCCATCCAGCGGTGCCTATCTGATCGACTTCCAGGTCACCAATCTCAGTCAGGACACCCTGGGCGAGATTGTCCTTCAGCTGAGCGGTCCTGGCGGGGTCATCCTGCTGAACTCCCCATGGTTGATTCCCCTGCTTCCCGGGGACACCAGCCCCATCCTGACCGCTGCGATCCTCAACGGCGGCCCCGGCGACAGCCTGTGCGTGAACGCCCTGCTTTGCCCTGCAGATTCCATCCCCGGGGATAGCCTCTGTTGCATCGGGAACGCCTGGTGCTTCGTCCTTCCGCCTTGTCCGCTGGACACCCCCTGCTGTCATCTCGACTTCCTACCCCCCACGGTCAGCTGCAACCCTGACCCGACCAACCCGGGATATACCTTCATCCTTGAGCTCATGGGCTGCGGCACGCTGGATGTTCAGGCCCAGGGCAACGGCACACTAAACGCCAATGCCCCGCTGCTGATGAACGGCGGTTTCCAGGCCCTTTATGGTTCCTGGGTCCCCTCCAATCCCAGCGACACCCTGCTCTGTCTGCAACTGAGCGTGAGCGACTCCAGCGGTCCATGCTTCGACACCCTCGTATGCGTTGTACTCCCTTACTGCGGAGGGGATACCGGCACCTCCTGCTGTACCCTGGACCTCATGGTGCAGGCCATCGAGTGCATCCCCGGGCCTGCGGGCCCCTTCTACGAGTTCAGCCTGCAGGCCTCCGGTTGCGGCACGCTGGTGATCGGGGCAGAATCCCCGGGCAACCTGATCTTTGGTGGTCCCCTGAACCTTAGTGCTGCCCCGCTCCTCTTTACGGGCGGGTGGGCCCCGGCTTCACCCCAGGACACCATTCTCTGTCTAAACCTCACGCTGTATGATTCCACGGGACCCTGCCTGGACAGCCTGTTCTGTTTTGTCCTTCCCTGGTGCAATTATCCCATTCCCAACACCGGGGCCTGCTGCCTGAGAAACGGGAGCTGCATTGTCACCACCCTGGAGGGCTGCAGGCAACAGTGTGGTTACTGGCAGGGACTGGGGAGCCAGTGCGGCAGCAGGCCTTGTCCCCGGCTGGATACCCTGAGCGGGGTGGTGGTCTATGCCAATACCGCGCGCAGTCCCTTGTCGGGGATATGGGTTGCACTGGAAGACACGGCACGCCGGCACTGCCGCGAGGTGGTGCTCACCGGCCCCTCCGGCACCTTCGAATTTGAAGTCTGGCCCGGGGACTATGAGCTCAGCGCCAGCACCACCAGGCCATGGCCCCTGGGCGCATCCAATTCCCTGGATGCCCTCATCATAGCCAAACACTTCGTCCGGCTGGACACCCTGCTGGGCATCGCCATACCGGCTTCCAACGTCGACCTGCAGTCCGGGGTGAACACCACCGATGCCATGATGGTGATGAACCGTTTTGTAGGGAACATCCTCGCTTTCCCGGCGGGGGACTGGTTATTCGGACAGCAGCTGGTCCATATGGATTCCGCTGTTCCCGTAGGGGTTGAGCTGGAAGGCCTGGTTACCGGGGATGCCAACGCCTCCTACGCCCCTTCGAAGGCCCTGGTGGTAGGATTGGCACAACCCGTCATTCCAACAGGCAACAGCACAGCGATCGTACTGAGCCCTGACCGGAAGGTGGAGCTGGCCGCGCTGTCGATCGAACTCCTCTATGATGAGGCCACCGCCGACATCCGGAATGTCCGCATGCCCGGCACCCACGGTCAGTTCTTGTGGAACGCCCGGGACGGAGTGCTACGGCTCGCATGGTACGACCTGAAGGAAAGGAGCTGGATGCCCGGAGAACCCTTGCTGGAACTTGAGACCGGTGCGACCGGCCCTTGGGCAGGCCCCTGGCTGCGGATCGGCAGCCTCTCGGACGCCTCAGATCTCTCCGGTAGGGCTGCGCCCTTTATTCTCAAGGCATCAGGCCCTGAGCAAGCCGGGGGGGATGCCTTATCCCTCAGCGCCTTCCCGAATCCGTTCGGGAAATCAACAAGGTTGAAACTTCATCTCCCGCAGGAGGGCCTCGTTTCCCTGGAGGCCAGGGATGCCCTTGGGCGGCGCATCTTCGTTAAGGATGAGGCTCTCATGCCCGCCGGGATGCAAGAGGTGGAGCTGGAGTGTACCGACTGCCCTTCAGGGATATATCATGTGCGGATGGAGTATCGTGGAAGTGGCGGGATGGAAATCCGGTCGCTGCGGCTGATGAAGGCGAACTGAGCTATCTGCGCCTTGGAAAGACCGGGAGTGTGCGTACTGAACCATCAGTATATCATAAACTTCCGGAGGTCAAGCCAAAAATACCTATCTTTGTCGCCTCCTCTGCGACCCCCAGTAGCCTGCGCCCCTCCCACGGCCCGGTTTCTCAGCAGAAGATCGGCAAGTGCATCCATGTAAAATTAAATAGCTGAAATGGCCAGATCACCGCAATCATTCAATAAAAAAGAGAGAGAAAAGACCCGCGACAAGAAGCGCAAGGAAAAGGAGCAACGCAAGGAAGATCGCAAGGCCGGCGGCAAGAGCAGTCTGGATGATATGATCGCTTATGTGGATGCCTACGGGAACATCACCAATACACCACCGGATCCTTCCACAGCCGAGAAGGTGAAGGCCGAGGACATTGAATTGGGCGTTCCCAAGCGGGAAGCCCTGGACCCCCGCGACCTGGTAAGGACCGGCATCGTCAGTTTCATGAACGAATCCAAGGGTTTTGGCTTCATCCGTGACCTGGAGAGCGGGCAGAGTGTTTTCGTGCATGTTAACGGAACCCTGGAGGAGATCCGGGAGAACAACCGGGTGACCTTTACCCTGGAGAACGGGCCCAAAGGACCCATGGCCGTTAACGTAAAAGTGGTCCGCTGACGCCCTTCCGGGCCGCGGACCACTCGTAACCCATCAGGCCGGTTCAGGCCTGCATGTATTCCAAAAAATAGGTGTAGAAGTAAGGGATGGTCTCAATCCCGCGGTAAAAATTATCCAGCGGGAAATTCTCGTTGGGCGAATGGATGGCATCCGATTCAAGGCCGAAGCCCATGAGGATGGATTTCAGGCCCAGCTTCTCCTCGAAGGTGGAGATGATGGGGATGGAGCCCCCGCTGCGCACGGGAATGGGGCGCTTTCCGAACGTCGTTTCCACGGCCCGGGCCGCGGCACGGTAAGCCGGGATGTCGATGGGCGACACATAGCCCTGTCCGCCATGCAGCGCGGTGACCTTGACCTTCACTGTAGGCGGGGCGATGCGGAGGAAATGCTCCTCGAACAGCCTGGCGATCTTGTGGTGATCCTGATTGGGCACCAGGCGCATGGATATCTTGGCGGAAGCCTTGGACGGAAGCACTGTCTTGGCGCCTTCCCCTGTATAGCCTCCCCAGATGCCGTTCACGTCGAGGGAAGGACGGATGCCGGTGCGTTCCAGGGTGGAATACCCGGTTTCCCCGCTGATCTCCCCGATCTCCAATGAACGCTTGTATGCTTCCACATCGAAGGGGGCCTTGGCCATCTCCGCCCGTTCTTCTGCGCTCAGTTCCAGCACATCGTCGTAGAACCCGGGGATAGTGACCCTTTCGTTCTCATCTTTCAGCGTAGCGATCAGTTTGGCGAGCACATTGGCCGGGTTGGCCACCGCTCCACCGAACAGTCCGCTGTGCAGGTCCTTGTTGGGCCCGGTGACCTCCACTTCCATATACGCCAGCCCCCTCAGGCCCGTGGTGATGCTCGGCTTGTCCCATCCCAGCAGGCTGGTATCGGAGACAAGGATGACATCGGCCTTCAACATGTCGCGGTGCTGGTCGAGCCAGGCCGGAAGGTTGGGCGACCCTACCTCTTCTTCGCCCTCGATCATGAACTTCACGTTGGTAGGCAGGGTGTTGGTGCGCACCATCAGTTCAAAGGCCTTGGCATGCATAAAGGCCTGGCCCTTGTCGTCGTCCGCGCCCCGGGCATAAATCCTGCCGTCCCTGACCTCGGGTTCAAACGGAGGTGACTTCCACAGCTCGATGGGGTCTACGGGCATCACATCGTAATGTCCGTATACAAGGACGGTGGGCAGGGCGGGATCGATGACCTTTTCTCCAAACACCACCGGGTTTCCCTGGGAGGGGATCACCTCGGCCCGGTCGCAGCCGGCCTCCAGCAAGCTCTTTTTCCAGTATTCCGCGGCCCTGAGCATGTCGGGCTTGTGATCGGAAATGGAACTGATGGATGGGATGCGGATAAGCCCGAAGAGCTCGTCCAGGAAACGTTCCCTGTGCTGTTCAATGTAATTCTTGATGTATTCCATGGATATGAGGATTGGTTTTTCAGCCGGAACAGGCCGATAAAATTAACGAAAATGCCCCAGCCTTCGGCCAGCATCCTGCCCGGGCGAGCAACTCGCCGGCAAATCCTTGTGTCTAAGCACCGAAGCCTGACCTCCGGTTCAGGAAATTATTAAATTGCACGTTTATTACACTGCCCATGTCCCTTATCCGCTTTAAAATATGCCTTTGGGCCCTGCTCATCATGTTGGGTTGGCAGCGTACGAATGCCCAGCTTATGGTTACCTCGGCCCAGGGAACGCTTCCCGATGCCCTGGTCAAGAATGTGCTGATCGGGCAAGGCGTGACCGTGAGCAACGTCAAGTTCAACAACCTCACCACGGCTATCCCCCACGGGGCCATCGGCACCTTCCAGACCGGGGCCAATGCCACCAACCTGGGACTGACCAGTGGGATCCTGCTGACCTCGGGGACGGCTACCATCGCCGTGGGCCCCAACAACAGCGGCAGTGACGGCTCCGCCATCACACCCAACATCAGCGACCCCCAACTGGCCGCCCTGATCCCCGGCTATACGGTGAACGATGTGGCCAAGCTGGAATTCGACTTCATCCCCGAATCAGATTCCGTAGAGTTTCGCTGGATCTTCGGTTCGGAGGAGTACCCTGAATGGGTCAACTCATCCTTCAACGACGTGTTTGGATTCTTCATCAGCGGGGGATTCGACCCCACGAACTATTGGTTGCCATACAACAACAAGAACATTGCCCTGATCCCCAGTCCGCCGGCCCCGGTCAATACCCCGGTGACCATCGACAATGTGAATGCCGGTTCCTACCCACAGTTCTATGTGAACAATGCCGGGGGGACCTGGGTGGAGTACGACGGGTTTACCACCGTGCTTACCGCCAAGGCCTATGTGGTGCCCTGCGTGCCTTATCACATCAAGATCGCCGTGGCCGATGCCGGCGACCAGGCCTATGACAGCGGGGTATTCCTGGAGGAAGGAAGCTTCAACAGCGGGGGGATTTCGGTAAGTACTTCATACGTTTCTCCGGGAGGCACTACCTCCATCTTCAACAATGCCATCGAAGGCTGCAACGATGCCATGATTACCTTTAAGTTTCCTGCCCCCCTGGCAGATTCCCTGGTGATCAATATCGCCTCCTTCGGGGGAAATGCCATCAATGGCCTCGACTATGCCTGGATCCCCAATGCCGTGGTCATCCCGGCCGGTTCCGACAGCGGCTCCATCGTCATCCACCCCCTGCCCGACGGCCTTACCGAGGGGACCGAGACTGTGATGCTGGTGGTGCCCACCGGCGTCTGCTCCCAGATCACCAACGAATACGACACCCATTACATCGATATCATCGATTACGCCCCTTTGCTCGTCGGCGCCATCAGCGACACCACCATACAGTGCGGGGATACGGTGGACCTCACCGCCACGCAGACCGGTGGACTGGGACCCTACTCCTGGTACTGGTCGAACGACACCCTGGGGGTAAGCATCAACCAGTCGGTTTCCATAATCCCCGTCCTGACCGACACCTATACCGTGGAGCTCACCGATGTTTGCGACAATACGGTATACGATAGCGTGAAAGTCACCGTGATCGGTATTGTGGCCGATGCGGGGACGGATACTGCGGTTTGCATCGGGAGCACAGTGGACCTCAGTGTGAGCGGGGGCACTGCCTGGGCCTGGAGCAACGGGGCTACCACGGCCAACATCCAGGTAAGTCCGCTCATGACCACCTCCTACTTCGTCACCGCGTATAACTACCTGTGCTCCGGCCTTGATACCGTAACCGTGACCATCAATCCCCTGCCCCTGGTCAGCATTAATACCTCTGCAGATTCGATCTGTCCTGGAGAGACCTCTACCTTTTCCGCCAGCGGGGCGGCAAGCTGGCAGTGGGTGTCGAGCCCAGCCGATCCTGGTCTGAGTCCGCAGGCCGGACAGGCGGCAGTCAACCTTTCCCCAGGAACGACGACCATGTACACCGTTTTCGGGACGGACACCAACGGCTGCGTAAACAGCCAGGCCAGCTCCCTGCTGCTCAAGCCAGTCCCCACAGCCGACTTCTCTGTACTGGACACCCTGATCTGTGAGGGGGAGCCTACAACGGTCGTTTATTCAGGGTCCTCTTCCACCCACGCCAGTTTTGAGTGGAACTTCGACGGTGGCCAGTTCAACGGCAGTGGTCCGGGGCCCTATATCGTGAGCTGGGACACCGTGGGCGTGCAGTACGTTCACCTTACCGTGATCGATGACGGCTGCGTAAGCGCTGAACATATCAGGGATGTCAGTGTCCAGCCTCACCCCAGCGTAGGCTATTATGCCCTCAACAACGAAGGTTGCCCTCCCCTCACCGTTTCTTTCCGTGACACCTCTTCCAATGTGAACCCAGGCGCAGTATATCATTGGACGTTCGGCAACGGGGGCACCGCCTTTCAGCCCAATCCCGACTTCACCTACACCGAGAGCGGACTATACGACATCAGCCTCAGCATCACCAACCCCAATGGGTGCCAGACCAAACTGATTTATCCTGGCCTGGTACATGCCTATGAGGTCCCACAGGCCGTCCTCCGCCATTCCCCAGGGTACGGCACCGAGTTCAATCCCCTCATCAAGTTCTTCGACCGCTCGGAAGGGAACGTGGTGCAGTGGACCTGGTCCACTGGTGACGGACAGATCTATTACGTCCCTGACTTCCACCATCAGTACGCGGATACCGGCAGATTTGAGGTTAGCCTGATCGTGATGAATGACCTGGGTTGCAGCGATACCATGCGGGCCTGGGTTGAGATCCGCCCCGATTACACCTTCTATGTGCCCAATGCTTTTACCCCGGATGGGGACAACCTGAACGATGTGTTCCGCATCTCCGGCCTCAACGTCAACGGATTCAGCCTGAACATCTTCGACCGCTGGGGTGGGCTGGTATTCGAGAGCCACGACATCGACATGGGCTGGGACGGCACCATCCGTGGGAGCCAGGCCCCGGTAGGGCTTTATGTGGTGGTGGTCTACTTTACCGATGTCAATGGACTGAGGCGCAGCCACTACGGCCACGTCAGCCTGGTAAGGTAAGGGTTGCGGGGCTGGCTGGCCCTGGGATTGCATACCTTTGCCGCCAATACCCATGCTATGATCAGGATTGCTATCAATGGCTTCGGGCGGATCGGGCGTGTCACGCTCCGAAACGCCTTCCGTGCAGAGGATATGGAAGTGGTCGCGGTCAACGATCTGGCCGATGCCGCAACCCTGGCGCACCTGCTGCGCTATGATTCTGTGCAGGGCCGTTTTCCGGCCGAGGTCTCACACACCGCCGAGCGGTTGACGGTGGGCGAACGGGAGGTGCTGGTCTTCAGTGAACCTGATCCCGGCAAACTGCCCTGGAAGGCACTCGGCATCGACGTCGTCATCGAATCCACCGGGCTGTTCCTCACCCGCGAAGCCGCCTCGGCCCATCTTTCCGCGGGGGCTCGCAAGGTCATCATCTCTGCCCCGGCCAAAGGGGAACCCGATGGTATTGAGTTCGTTGTGCTGGGTGTAAACGACCATGTGATCCGCAAGGAAGACCGGATCATCTCCAACGCTTCCTGCACCACCAACTGCGTGGCCCCGCTGATCAAAGTACTGGATGACCTGTGGGGAGTCGAGAAGGGCTTCATTACCACCGTGCATTCCTATACCCGCGACCAGAACCTCATGGATGGGCCCCACAGCAAGGACCTCCGGAGGGCCCGGGCCGCAGCCGTTTCCATCATTCCGACCACCACCGGGGCCGCCAAGGCTTCCACCCATATTTTCCCTCACCTCAAGAACAACCTGGGCGGTGCAGGGATCAGGGTGCCGGTCCCCGATGGTTCCCTCACCGACCTCACATGCACGCTCAGGCATTCCACCAGCGTGACGGAGATCAACGCCGCCTTCCGGAAAGCGGCCGAAGGCCCCATGAAAGGCATCCTGGAGTACACCGAGGATCCCATTGTTTCCGTAGATGTCATCGGAAATACCCATTCCGCCATCTTCGATGCCGGATTGACGGCAGTACTGGGCGATAAGAATAAACTGGTGAAAGTGGTGGCCTGGTACGACAATGAGATGGGCTATTCCGCCCGGCTGGTAGAACTGGTGCGGCGCTTTGCCTAAGCCTGAGGAACGGGTGAACCGAAGCGTTTCAGGCTGAAGTCCTTTCCATCGAACACCCCATAGGAGAAGTTTACCAGCCAGTCACCAAGCAGGATCATGCGGCTCCCATTCTCCAGGGGAAGGTCCAGGGGAAGATGGCGGTGGCCGAACACAAAATAATGCACCTCGGAATGTAGGGTCGCGGCCTGCCGGGCAAAGGTCACCAAACGCTCATCGCCTGCATTGGAGGCGTTCTCCATGCGGCCTTCCCTGGCGATATTGGCCAGACGGGACTTACGGGAGAAATACAGGGCCATACGGGTCCCCAGGTCAGGATGCAGCCAGCGGAACATCCATTGACAAAGGGGGCACTCGAACACCCGGCGCAACAGTTTATACCCATGGTCGCCCGGTCCGAGCCCGTCGCCATGGGCAAGGAAAAAGGTCTTCCCTCCATGTACCACCTTCTCAGGCCTTCGGTGAAGCTGTATCCCCACCTCCTCCTGCAGATATCCGAAAGCCCAGATGTCATGATTTCCACGGAACAGGTGAACCGGGATTCCTTCCCCTGTGATCTCTGCCAGCTTCCCCAGGAGACGGACAAATCCTCTGGGAACCACACTGCGATACTCAAACCAGAAATCGAAAAGGTCGCCCATAAGGTAGATGGCCTCTGCATCCTGCCTCACCTCCTCAAGCCAGCGGATGAGCAGGTCTTCACGACGCCGACTGGACTCCCGGTCCGGAATCCCGAAATGAAAATCGGAAGCAAAATAGACTTTCTTCATCCTCGCTTCTTTAGGTCCTCCAATGCTGTCCTCAGCGTCTCCAGATCTTGCACGCGGCTTACAATCTTTCCCCGGCTGTCGATCAGGACGTATACCGGCAGGGACTTTTCAGGGAGGTATTTTATTGCAGCCGGCGACTCCATGCCAAGGAGCTCGGAAACCTGGGTCCATTCCAGGCCATCCAGGGCTACGGCGGCCAGCCATGCCTCCCGCTGGGTATCCATGGATACCGAAACCGGCTGCACCTGGGGATGGGTTCTGAGCAGGGAAGGGAGCTCGCGGTTGTCGCGACGGCTTCTGGCATCTCCGGAGGCCCAGAAATGCAGCAGTATGGGTTGGCCGGCCAGGGAACTGAGCCTCCAGTCCTGGTCGGAGGCATCGCGGAGGCTGAGCGCGGGAGCGGGCCTGCCCGGGGCCAGTCGCTGCATGGCCAGGTCCAGCGCGAAACGGGAGCGCCGGAAGGCGCTGACCCTCCTTCGATGGTCCAGTACATGAAGGTTGCCCTTGTATCGGGCATACAGCAGCGTATCGAGGTGTTCCATCAGGCCGAAGGCATCTTCTTCACTGAAAACGGGGCCATTCCCAAAGCGTTGGTTGAGAAGAAAGAGACCGGCCAGGCTGGTATCGTGGTCCATAATGAACCTGAACACCCACTGGCGGTGGCCTTCCAGCAGAAGGGTATACTGACTGTCAAGTTGCTCCCTGATCCGGACGAAATCGGTCAAGGACCGGGAATCCCGGAAAACCTGGCCCAGGGAGTCGAGGATGGCCTCGTCGTCGGCACGATGGTAGAAATATTCACGGAGCAGGGAGGATCCCGGGGATCCCTGAACATCATAGGTCCATTGGCCGCCCTTCCCGTGGCGGGTAACCAGGGTTTGCTCCCCCGGTGAGAGGAGAAGGCTGACGACCCCCCCATCGCTGAATCGGAGCAGGTAAAAGCCGGGGCTTGCAGGGTCCGGGGCAAATGAAGCCCTGGCGTCAGGTCCGGGGGGCTGTGAATCGAGGGGCAGAAGCTCCCTCACCCTCAGTTCTTCCAGGATGATGAGGCCTCCATCCCCATCCGGCAGGTGCACTGTGACCGAGGTCTCCGGATCCGGGGTACCCCGCCCGCAGGAGGCCAGGAACAATCCAAGGATAAGGAAACAGGCTGTGCTTATGCGGAACATGTCAGGGTCAGGTCTTGGTGCAGCGCCCGATGAAGCCGAGCACCAGGCGCGCCAGCCGCGGCTCTGCGGCACGGGCAGCGCGGATCACTTCTTCATGGGTGATCTTTTCGATTCTACCTTCAATACCCAGGTCGGTGATCACGGAAATGGCAAACACTTTGATCCCCATGTGCCGGGCCACGATGGTTTCAGGCACGGTAGACATGCCCACGGCATCGGCCCCGATGACCCGGATGAAGCGGTATTCTGAAGGTGTCTCGTAAACCGGGCCGGTGACGGCGGCATACACACCTGTCCTTACTTCCTGCCCCTGTTCCTGGGCCACCCCCAGGGCCAAGCGCACCAGGTCATGGTCATAGGCCTCGCTCATGTCGGGAAAACGGGGGCCCAGGCGCTCATCGTTCGGGCCGAGCAGTGGATTGGTGCCCATCAGGTTGATGTGATCCGTGATAATCATCAGGTCGCCCACGCTGAAACCGGGATTCACCCCACCGGAGGCATTGGACAGGATGAGGATCTCTACGCCCAGGGCTTTCATGACACGGATGGGAAAGGTCACATCCGCCATGCTGTATCCTTCATAGAAATGGAAACGGCCCTGCATGGCCACCACTGGCTGCTGGTTGATATGGCCAAAGATGAGCCGGCCCTGATGGCCAGCCACAGTGCTTACAGGGAAATGCGGAAGCTCGGCATAATGGATGCTCTGCTCCGCAACGATCTCCTGCACGAAATCTCCCAGCCCGGTCCCCAGGATCACTCCGATCCGCGGCGTCATGCTGGTCTTCCGCCGGATATGCTCAAGGCATTCGCTTATTCTGTTCAACATACCTAAGAATGCGTTCGTCGAAATCCCGGCCATCTTCCCCATGAAAGCTTACCCTGATCGGGACATAGGCCACCGGGATTCCCTGGAGCAAAGATAGGAGATTTGCCTGCCCCAGGCGCATGGCGTCCTTCTCGGTGGTGAGGAGCACCTTCTTACGGGCCAGGTGGTCATGGAAGGCCCGGGCCAGCAATTGAATGTCCTTTTCGCGGTAATTGTAGTGGTCAGGGTACTGGTAGGTAAGCACCAGGTCCACCGTTCGCCTGAGATGTTCCTCCAGGGGGTAGGGATTGGCTATGCCTGCCAGCAGGAAGACGGCCGTGACCTCCTTCAGGTTCATCCCCGTGGCTTCAGGGGTCAGGGGCACCGGGGCATCATAGGTAATGTGGGTGAAGTACAGCTGCTGATGTGCCTCCGGCTTCAACTCGGCCGCGATGTCACGCCGGGTGATGGGCGAAAGGACCTCAGGCGTCTTGGTCACAATGAGGATGTCGGCCCGGCGGGCCGCAGTACGGGGCTCACGGAGGTAACCTGCAGGCAGGATGTAGTCGCGGGTATATAGGGAATGATAATCGGTGAGCAGGATAGAAAGCCCCGGTCTCAGGCTGCGGTGCTGGAAGGCATCATCGAGCAGAACCACCTCCGGTGGCCCGGGCAAGCGGGTCAGGGCTTCCACACCCGTGTTCCTCCGTTCCGAAACGGCTACCACAACCTCCGGAAACTTGTTGCGGTACTGCAGCGGCTCATCGCCTATGGTAGAATGATCGTCCCCGGGTCCGGCCAAACGGTAACCCCGGGTGCTGCGCCCATACCCCCGGCTCAGCGTAGCCAGTTCATACTTTCCACGGAGCAACCGGATGAGGTACTCCACATGCGGAGTCTTACCCGTACCTCCTGCTGCCAGGTTGCCCACACTGATCACCGGCAGGCCATGTTCCATGGAAGGCAGCAGCCCCCTGCCGAACATCAGGTTCCGTAACCGCATGACCAGGCCATAGCCCATGGCCACCGGATAAAGGAGTATCCTGCGGAGGTACATGGAGCGAAAGTACGAGTATAATACTGACAATCAAATGATGATGCAAGGACTATACTGTTAATTTTGCGTTATGTCTGAACAACGGATCTTGGACCCAGGAACACTTTCTTTCCATAATCATATGAAGATCAAAGATATAACTACTGCACTCGATCATGCGGTTCCCCTGGCCTTGCAGGAGTCGTATGACAACTGCGGCCTGCTGGTAGGGGACCCGCAGGGTGAGGCCAAAGCGGCATTAATCACCCTGGACGTAACGGAAGAAGTGCTGCATGAGGCCCTGCAGCTTGGGGCTAATCTCGTGATAGCCCATCATCCTGTCATTTTCAAAAACCTGAAGAAGCTTACCGGAGATGGATTGGTGGAGCGTTGCGTTGGGTTCGCTATACGTCATGGCCTATCTATTTATGCTGCCCACACCAACCTCGACCATTGGCCGCAGGGCGTAAGCCACGCATTGGGTACCCAGCTGGGATTGAGGGATATGCGTATCCTGCAGCCCCTGGAAGGCCAATTACACAAACTCATTACCTTCTGCCCTCCCGCTCATGCGGAGAAGGTTCGTACCGCCCTCTTTCAGGCCGGTGCAGGGCATATCGGGCGTTACGACCATTGCAGCTTCAATACCCTGGGAACGGGTACCTACCGTGCGGGGGAAGGTACCCGGCCCTATCTGGGCAGCATCGGTGAACTGCACGAAGAACAGGAGGTCCGCATCGAGACCATATTTCCTGAATGGCGCAGTACTGCAGTTCTGAGCGCCCTGCACGAGGCCCACCCCTACGAGGAGGTGGCCTTCGATATCTACGCCCTGCAGAACCCCCATCCCGGGGTAGGCCCCGGGGTGATCGGATCACTGGAGGCGCCCCTGACAGTGCCCGACTTCCTGGCCCTGGTCAAAGAGGTTACGGGGACGCCCTTTCTCAGGTATACGACATGCGAACAGCAGGTGGTGAAGAAGGTGGCCCTCTGCGGAGGAGCAGGCAGCTTTTTGCTCGGTGCGGCCCGCCGGGCCGGGGCCGGGGCCTTCCTTACCGCAGACCTCAAATACCACGATTTTCACGACGCCCACGGAAACCTGCTCCTGGTAGATGCCGGACACTTTGAGACTGAACAATTTGCACGTGAGGTACTGAAGGATATCCTGTGCCAAAATTTTCCTAACTTTGCAGTCCTTATTTCGAACGTTAACACAAATCCGGTCAACTACTTATAAATCAAAGCACTATGGCAAAATCAACCGTACGCAAGCCCGTCGATATCGAAGAGCAGGTAACACAGGACATTGCTACTGAGGTCAAGACCCAAAGTGCCGGAAGGAGTGGCAGGAAGGGAGAGAGTGCCGCTGATGAGGAAAAGATCCAGTTCAGCATTGAAAAGAAACTCATCTCGCTGTACAGCCTTCAGCAGGTCGACAGCCAGATCGACAAGATCCGTATTGTCAGGGGTGAGCTTCCGCTGGAAGTGGAAGACCTGGAGGATGAGATCGCCGGCCTGGAGACCCGACTGAACAATTTCCATGCAGAGATTGAGACGCTGGAAAAGAGCGTAACCGACAAGAAGAACGCCATCGCCGACAGCCTGGCGATGATCAAGAAATATGAAGAGCAGCAGATGAACGTACGCAACAACCGTGAGTACGATTCATTGACGAAGGAGATCGAATATCAGGGGCTGGAGATCCAGCTTTCGGAGAAAAGGATACGGGAATACCAGACCGCGCTGGAAGGCAAGAAGGAGCTGATGGGCACGTTGGAGGCCGAACTGAATGAGCGCAAGGGCGACCTGGACGTGAAGCGTTCGGAACTGGAGGACATCGTGAAGGAGACTGAAAAAGAGGAACAGGATTTGCTGTCGCGTTCCGAGAAGTATGGCGAAGTGATCGAAGACCGGCTGCTGCTGGCTTATCGCCGCATCCGCAAGAACGCCCGCAACGGCCTGGCCGTGGTGCAGGTGGAGCGCGACGCCTGCGGGGGCTGCTTCAACAAGATACCTCCACAGCACCAGCTCGAGATCAAGATGCACAAGAAGATCATCGTGTGCGAATACTGTGGCCGCATCCTGGTGGATGAGGCCATTGCAGAAGCCGTTTCTTCCAACTAAAAAAGGCAGCCTTCAGGGCCGCCTTGCGCGATATGAAGACGCTGCCCACTGCAGCGGAAAGGACTCAGAAGCGGAATCCCAGGGTCATCATGTAACTGCTTTGTGAGGTCTTGTTGGCCACAGCACTCACCAGTCCGGGATTATAGAGGTAATAGTCCTCCTCCATCTGGGAGTACACATAGGCCAGGTCCACAAAGTAGTTCTTCTCCCTCAGCCCGAAGCCAAGACTGTAAGAAGTACGCTCAGCATTGTTGATCCCTGAACGATAGGGACTACCGTAAAGCCCTACCCCTCCGCGGAAAGCAAAATTATCGAGCTTCCATTCAGTCCCTACCCTGAGGTTGCCGGTAGAGGTATAGCTGTTGCGGATGGCGTCGTTCTCATCGAAGTACTTATAGCTGTCGGAACGCAGGCGGGCCGAGGAATAGTCGACGAACTCATAGTCTGCGCTCAGCAGGCCCAGCTTGCCGATGACCAGGGCCACGCTGCCGATGGCGCGCATGGGGGTTTCCAGGGTATAGTCGAAGCGCCCGTCAGGTGATGCATCTGTATAGCTGTCGCCATTGTCAAAGGCCGAACTGATGGTCGTGGTGTACTCTTCGCGGATATCGAAGAAAGTGGGCGTATGCAGGGCGGCCCCCAGCCTGAGCCATTCGGTGGCCCTGAAGATCATGCCGAGCTTGAAGTTGATGCCCGAGCCCCTGGCCTCGAGGTCATCGTAAACGCTGAACTCATCAAAATCCTCGATGAGGTTGTCGTAGTCCCTTTCGGTGTATACCGAGCTTTCATTGTACCGCAGGAAGGGAAAGCCGAGGCTTGCTCCCAGATAGAAACGGTCGCTGTAGTTGGCCCCCAGGGAGAGGACGAATTCGTTGAGTGAGCCGTCGGAGGTGACAGATTTCCGCTGGGTGACCTGACCGTCGGGAACAGCGCTGATGTATTGGGTATTGCTACCCATGGTATCCAGGAGCCAGGTATTGAATGCCAGGCGCGTATCGAAGGCGCCCAGCTCTGAGGGGGCGATGCCATTGGCGTAATCGAGGTAGGCATCGAGCAGGGAACTTTCAGGGTTGAAGCCTTCGACCAACATGCGGGCATTGTAGTTATTCTGACGGTTGATGCCCAGGCCGAACTGCAGGTTTTTCCAGCCGTTGGACTGGGCTGCGGGGCCCATGGGCATTACGAACACCATGCCCGCATTGCCAAGATTGAAGTTGTATTTCAGGTCCTCGCCGGTCTTTCCCAGATAGGTTGACTCTGTCTTGCCCAGGGATAGGCTGGGGGTGAAGCTGAACTCGGACGACTGGTAGACGCCGATCCCGGCGGGGTTGACACTGAGGCTGGAGAAGTCGGCCCCCAGGGCCCCGAAGGCACCGGAGAGGGCATTGAAGCGGGCGCTGCCCCCGGGAAAGACCTGGGAATAACGCAGGGCATCCACTTCGTTCTGGGCATTCAACAGGCCTGCGGTGCCCAGTACCAGCAGGAAGGTCCATATCTTTTTCATGATTACTGTTGGCTTAAGTTATCCTGGTGCTATGGGGTTTGCGCTTAGCGCTTCCCGCTTCTGCCCGAGGACGACCCGGAGGAAGAGGAAGATGAGCGGGAGTTGCCCGAGGAGCGGGAGCTGCCTGATGAGCCTGAGCTGCCCGAAGACCTCGAGGGAGTATAGCTTGAGTTGCTTTTTGAAGAGGAAGAAGAGTTTCCTGACGACCGCGAAGGGGCTTCGTAGCTGCGGCTGGGAGTATAGGAGCGGTTCTCCCGTTGAGCCGGGGGGCTGTAGGTGCGCGTCGGCGGGGTGTAGGAAGGCTCGCTCTGGCGGCTCGGGGGTGTATAGCTGCGCGAGGGAGCGCTCTGCTGCTGTTCAGCAGGACGGCTGTAGTCGGGGGTGCTCCGCTGCTCGGTGTTGCCGGGCCGGGTATATTCTCTGCGCTGGCCTTCGGTAGTGGCAGGGCGTGTGTAGTTGCGGGGGTCCTTGGCGCCGGGACTGGTGTATTCCTGGCTCGACTGCGGGCGGGTGTATGTGGGCGAGGTATAGACCTTGGGCTTCTGATACCGCTGATATACGGAAGCATCGGGGCGGCTGTATTTGGTTGCACCCTGGTCTTCCCTGCTTTCGTAGTTGTAGCGGGTGGTGTTCTCGGTGCGGTTGGTCTGTGCAGGCCTTTCTGCCGGGCGGGTCACCCCGCCGGCATTGCCATCGGTCTGGCCCTGGACACCGGCCGGACGTTCCTGCACCCTGCTGCCGGAGGCAGTCCTGTTCTCTTCACTGCGGGCGGTGTTCTCGCGCACGCTGCCTGCAGGCTGCATTTCGGCTGAAGCCTGGTTGGTGGCGCCGGCAGCGGATGCATCCCTGTTCCCGGTCTCCCTGACGTTTCCGCTGGTCTGCGCATTGCTACGTCCCTGAATAGGCTCGGCGGCAGCTCTTCCGGTGGCATTGCCAGTGGAGGTTTCGTTGGTCCTCACCGTATTGCCCTGGCGGGGCCCGGAAGACTCCATGGCAAGCATACGCTCGGCGCGAGGGGTTACCACGCCCTGGTTGGCCATGCTGGCCTCGTAACGTTCGCCCAGGCTGCGGGGGCTGCGGCCGTCGCGGCTGGTGCCGCTGGTGCTGGTGCGGGGGTTACGCGGACCATAATAGGCATTGTTATCGTGGCTGTTGTAATAGTAGTTGCCATAATGCCCGTAGTATCCTCCGTCCCAGTAACCGCTATAGTAACCGTCCCAGTACCCGTTCCAGTAACCATGGGAGTATGACCCCCAGCCCCAGTATCCATTATATCCCCAGGAATGATAGGGATGGAACACCCCGTGGTAGGGCCAGCCGAGATAGAGTCCACCCCACCCCCAGCCAAAGCCAACGGACCATCCGGGGTATCCATAGTAATAATACGAAGGGTACCAGAAGTCATATCCCATGTAGATGCTGGTGCCATAGCACCAGGGATCGTTGTTGTACCAGTACTGGTTGGTGTAGTAATCGTGGTAATAGCTGTTGAAGCCGTAGTTGTGGAAACGGCGTATCCTCGAGGCGTAGGCGTAGTCGTAATAGTCATCGTAGCGGAAGTCTCCGCCGTAATAGTTGTTGGTGACGTAAACATTGCCCTCGGGATCGGTATAGGTGCCGCCCTGGTACTCCTGGCTCTGGTCGGGGACATATTCCGGGTCTTCGCGGTAGGTATTGTTCCCGTATACCAGGTCTTCGTCATGGCCGGCATAGTTGGGGTCGGCCGCAACGGCCGGCTCTTTCACCGTATAGGTCGCCTGGTCGGGTGCCACCTGGTACTGGGTGACCACAGGAGCTGCAGGGGCCTGTGCGGGGGCATCCGAAGGGGTGTAATACACATCGTCGTACCCAGCGTAGGACGAATGGGCCGCAGAGCAGGAGCCGAGCATCACTGCCAGAGCCATCGTTAAAACTGACCACATCTTTTTCATTGTTCTGTCCTCCCTGGATTAGTGGAACTACCGTATTTGTTAATTTTGTCGCTCACGCTTCCAATCCGTCCTTAAAAAGCAAGTTTCATACCAAAGTCAGATCATGGCCAAGAATTTTTCAAGCAGGGAAGAGGATTATTCCAAATGGTACAATGACCTGGTGATCAAGGCCGGGCTGGCCGAAAACTCGGCCGTGCGCGGCTGCATGGTCATTAAGCCCTACGGCTATGCCATCTGGGAGAAGATGCAGCGCGCCCTGGACGATATGTTCAAGGCCACCGGGCATCAGAACGCCTATTTCCCACTCTTCATCCCCAAATCGTTCTTCAGCAAGGAAGCCGCACATGTGGAAGGCTTCGCCAAAGAATGTGCCGTAGTCACCCATTACCGGCTCAAGAACTCCCCAGACGGCAAGGGGGTGGTGGTAGACGAAGAAGCCCGCCTGGAAGAAGAGCTCATCATCCGCCCGACATCGGAGACCATCATCTGGGACACCTATCGCAACTGGATACAGTCGTACCGCGACCTGCCGCTGCTGGTGAACCAGTGGGCCAATGTGGTGCGCTGGGAGATGCGGACACGGCTGTTCCTGCGCACGGCGGAGTTCCTATGGCAGGAAGGGCATACGGCCCATGCCACCCGCGATGAGGCCATCGCCGAGACTGAGCAGATGCTCAGGGTATACGCCACCTTCGCTGAGCAGTGGATGGCCCTGCCGGTGCTCCAGGGCATCAAGTCGCCCAACGAACGCTTCGCAGGGGCAGTGGAGACCTATTGCATCGAAGCCCTCATGCAGGACGGGAAGGCCCTGCAGGCTGGCACCAGCCACTTCCTGGGGCAGAACTTCGCCAGGGCCTTCGACGTGAAGTTCCTCAACAAGTCCAACGAACTGGAGCATGTCTGGGCTACCTCCTGGGGCGTTTCCACCCGGCTGATGGGTGCCCTGGTGATGGCCCACAGCGACGACAACGGCCTGGTGCTTCCCCCGAAGCTGGCCCCGCTGCAGGTGGTCATCGTGCCTATATATAAAAAGGTGGAGCAGCTGGACGAGATCGCCGTGGTGGCTCGCAGCATTATGGACGACCTGCGCGCCCGGGGCATCAGCGTCAAATTCGATGACGATGATTCCCAGAAGCCCGGATGGAAGTTCAACGAGTACGAATTCAAGGGGGTACCGGTGCGCCTGGCCATAGGCCCCCGCGACATCGAGAACGGCACGGTGGAAGTGGCCCGGCGCGACACCCTGGAGAAAGAGGTGCTCCAACTTACCGATATCGGGCATAAAATCCAGCACCTGCTGGAAAATATCCAGGACAACCTGTACCAGAAGGCCCTCACTTTCCGCGATGCCAGCACCCACAAGGCAGACAGCTGGCAGGAGTTCAACGATATCCTCGACCAGCGCGGGGGTTTTGTGCTGGCCCATTGGGACGGAAGTCCGGAGACCGAGCAGCTGATCAAGGAAGAAACCAAAGCTACCATACGCCTCATCCCATTGAACGCCAGGGAAGAAAAAGGCGTGTGCATACGCACGGGCAAACCCTCCGAACGGCGGGTGGTATTTGCGAGGGCCTATTAAATGCAATAGACCTCAGGCACTTAAGGCCAGGTTGCCGATGTGATGAACATCGGCAACTTCGTTTTCAGGGCCATCCGGTCCTCAGTCCTCCGCGATCTCGTCCCTGAACCCCACAAGAAATACCTTCTCTGTGCCGCGGGTGAGGGCCGTGTACAGCCAACGCAGGTATTCCTTTCCTATCATGTCATCCCTCAGGTAGCCCTGGTCCACGAATACCGTTCGCCATTGCCCCCCCTGGGTCTTGTGGCAGGTGAGCGCATAGGCGAATTTCACCTGCAAGGCGTTGTACCATGGATCGTTACGTACAGCCTCCAGCCGGGCCTGGCGGTTGAGGATGTGGGCATGGTCGGCCATCACGCCCTGGAACAACCGCTGCTGGTCTTCCTCCATCAGGGCTGGACCTGGGGAGGCCAGGGTATCGAGCATGACCATGGCGTTTACTTCCGGCTGCCCGGGATAGTCCAGCATGCGGAAGATCAGCTCCGCGAAGCGCAGCCCATAACGTTCCTGCTGGTTGGCGATGCGCATTACCTCGATGATATCCCCATTGGCGATGAAGCCGGCCTCGGATTCGGGCTCCAGCCAGAAGTAATTGTTCCGGACAACCATCAGCAGGTCCCCGGCATTGAGTTCCCCTTCGCGGTAGAGGATGCGCCTCCGCACCTCCTGGTTGAACAGGTTGGCCCTGCGGTTGGAGCGGGTGATGATGACGCTGTCCTCGAGCTGGTCCGGTCCGCAGTGTTCCTGTAGTGCCTCCTGGAGTTCGTAGCCGCTGATGCGGATCAGGTCGGGATAGCCTGCGCAGCGCAGCAGGGGAAGGCCGGCCTCTTCTGCGGCGATCTTCTCCCTGAGGCGGGTAGCATTGATCAGGATGCCCGATTCCATGGCCTGACGTACGACATCGGTTAGCTCTTCCTCATATATCTTCACATGAAAGGAGGCCTTGAGCAGCGCAGGGTTCAGGGCCGGGCTCAGGTTCATGCCCACGGGAGGGAGCTGGGCCGTATCCCCGATGAGCATCAGGCGGCAGCGGTCGCCGGAATAAACAAACTGAAAAAGGTCGGCGAGCAGGTTCCTTCCGCTGAACCCCTGGGATGAGGTGGCCGTGTCGGTAATCATGGAGGCCTCGTCCACGATGAAGAGTACACGCTGCATGCGGTTTGCCGCAAGTTCCAGGCTGATGGAGCCATCGGCATTGACCCGTTGGTAATAGATCATCTTGTGGATGGTATGGGCCCGTTTCCCGGAATAGCTGCCCAGCACCTTGGCCGCCCGGCCGGTGGGGGCGAGCAGCACCGTTTGTATCCTGAAACTGGCCAGCATCTGCACCAGGGCGCTCACCAGGGAGGTCTTGCCTGTTCCGGCATAGCCCCTGAGCATGAAGAGGGTGGAGGGGTCAGGGTCAAGCACGAAGTCGGCCAGGCAGAGGATCGCCTTCTCCTGGCCCGGGGTGGGTTCGTAGGGAAAGTGCTGGCGCAGGCGGGATGCCACTTCAGGACGGGTGACCATGGCTCAGAAGGGATAACCGATCCCGAAGTTCCAAACGAGGTCCGAGCCCTGCCAATCCTTCAGACGGTGCCAGCGCTCCCCTTCACTGAAGGATGGGTCACGCAGGGGCAGGGCCAGATCAAGGCGGAAGAGAAAAAAACTGAAATCAAGCCTGAAACCCAGGCCTGCATCCACGGCCAGCTCGGAGAGGAAGCGGCCGGAGCTGAACTCCCCATGAGGGAAGGCCTCGGCGGCATGCAGCAGCCAGACGTTCCCGATATCCGCATAGATGGCACCCTTCAGGTAGCTGTACACCGGAAAACGGTACTCCGCATTGGCTTCCAGAAGGATGTCCCCGATCTTGTCATAGGTACTCCCGCTCAGGTCGCGGAACCCTCCCGGACCCAGGGAGCGGAGTTCCCAGCCCCTCAATCCATTGGCCCCCCCCGAAAAGAAGGCCTGCTCGAAGGGAAGGACGTCGGAATTGCCGTAGGGTACCCCGAGACCGCTGGCCATGCGTGTAGCCAGGACATGCCCCTCCCTGAATATTAAGTAGTTGCGAAAGTCGGCATCCAAACGGATAAACTGGGCGAAGCGGATATTGAATAGGCGGTAATGCCCTTCGGCATCGTGGGGGGCCTGCATCAGGCTGCTGGCGAAGTTCAGGAAATTGCCTGAAGCACTGAAGTTGGCACGGAAATAACGGTAGTCCCCTCCCCTGGCGATGGGCTGGGTGTTCAGGATGAAGCTGTACTTGAGGGCGGCCAGCAGGTGGTCGGAATACTGGGCCACATAGCGGGGGCCGAAGCGCCCCGGGTCGAAAGTGGAGTCGGCCACGATATTCACGGCGTTGAAGTCGGCCGGATAGAGCACATGCTTGCGGGTATTGCCTTCCTTCCATTCATAGCCGAACGAAAGATTGGTCACCGTGCGGCGGTAATCCGGGCGTTGCCTCACATTGAATCCCAGGTCGAGCAGGGTCAACGGCTCGAACAGCTTGGGAAACTGCTCGGGGCTGACGGGCAGCAGAAAGCGGGGAAAGCGCAAGCCTGCCTGGGCACCGGTCTCGAAGGTATTGAATATCAGAAACTCATCCCCGGATCCCTCGGCCATGCGTTGCAATTCCATGGCCCCCTTAAGCCGAATGTTGAAGGTCTCGGCATTACGGAAGAGGTTGCGGTTTTCGAACACCAGATTACCCGCGATCCCCAGGTCGCCGGCCGAGTTGGTCCCCTCGGTTTCTACAGAAAATGCATTTACCGGGGCCCGGACCAGGCGGATCTCCACATCCAGGGCATTGCCCAGGCGCTCCTCCACATGGCTGACATCCCGGAACTGTATGTTGACCTGACGGAAAAGCCGCAGCTCGGACAGCCTTCGATAGCTGCGCTGGGCGTCGCCCGCGGAGAACAGCAGGCCCGGATCAATGTATATGTTCTGAATGAGCACGTCGGGATCCACCTTCAGGCGGTCGCGGTATATGATATGGTAGAGGGCCAGGGGCTTATCCATGCTATTCCTTTTGTCGGCCACGATGAGGGTATCGTAGGAGCCTTCCAGCGGGAGCAGGGGGTCGAAGTCGGTATGGATGAAGATCCTGCGGATGGCATAGCGCGGATGATGGTCCTTACCCGGGGGGTTGCTGAGGATCATCTGTAGCTTCATGCCGCCCTTACCCCCGGTGCTGTCGATCTGATAGCGGATATACTCCCGGGTGAAGGCATAGAAGCCGTACTCTTTCAGCAGCCTGACGATGCGGTCCCTCTCGTTGTCGAGGATGTCCACATCGTACACCATGCCCTGGCGCAAGAGGCTCTCGCCGAAATGGCCGGAAAGGAAGAGCCGCGCGATGGAATCCTCCACTGTAGTGATGATGCGCTCCAAGGTGTATTCGCGGCCGGGCATCACATGATAGGTGACGGTGGCCCCGTGGCGTGACTTTCGCACGCTGAAACCGAGGCGGTTGCCGAACGCGCCCTTGTTCTGTAGGTAGAGGTCCATCTGCCGCAGGGACGACTCGCTCAGGCTGGTGTCGAGCAATACAGGTTCCTTGGCCATGGTATTGCCGATCCAGCGGCGGAAGCGGGTATCCCGGGCCTGGGAGTAGTAATGGGCCCAGGAGCTGAATCGCCAGGTGCGCAGGATGCGGGGGTTGGGCTTCTGGCGCGCCAGGCTCAGCAGGTCCTCCCCGCTCACGTTGGCCATGTCCTTTTCGATGGCCATGCGGTTACGGTCCACGAAATACTGGTCTTCTTCCAGGTAGCGTGCCGCGCTGCACCCGCCCAGCCCGAGCAGGGAGCCCAGGAGGATCAGGAGGAAAGCGTGGTGGCGGGGGCGTGGGAGCATACACAAATGTAGGCAAAGGGGGGAATCGGCGTGCATATGTGGATCAGTGCTCAGTGCTCAATGCTCAACGTCATTTTTGAGTTGAAGGATTGAGTGTGGAGGGGGAATGTGAGTGTGAGTGTGAGTGCGTGGTTTAGGGCGGGTGAGCGGCATTCCTATTCTCGCACCCACGCTTACAGGAACAAGTTCCGGACGCTTTGGAATGAACAAGGCCGGTCCTGTGGACCGGCCTTCGCCAGTGGGTGATACTGGATTCGAACCAGTGACCTCTACCGTGTGAAGGTAGCGCTCTAAACCAACTGAGCTAATCACCCCTTGAGCGTGCAAAGGTAGAAGTTTTTTGGAATCAGGAGCAAGGATTATTGAGAGGTTCAAATGAAAAAGGGTTACCTCAGAAAATGGGTAGAGTGGCCCAGGGCTTCACTCTACGCGTGGTATTGGATTACGCTGCGCACTGCGTGCCCATCGTGATCCACAGGGGGGGAGGCCAGTACAAAAGCCCCACGCTCGGCATGGCACTGGATTACGCTGCGCACTGCGTGCCCAGCGTGATCCACAGGGGGGGAGGCCAGTACAAAAGCCCCACGCTCGGCATGGCACTG
>ERZ795054.878-NODE-878-length-32236-cov-4.672446_pt1 | contig 32236 bp, 41 predicted proteins | sample MGYA00375138_ERZ795054 | MGnify/ENA primary metagenome ERZ795054 (study PRJEB30183, sample SAMN05720215) | anaerobic digester metagenome | isolation source: active sludge of municipal wastewater-treating anaerobic digesters | place: USA | collected 2014-12-23 ... | reverse complement strand
TGGCGCAACCTGGTGGCGTTCACCGCCGCCGCCAGCACCGCCGGTCGGCAACCCTGCGACACCGCCGTTGTCGTGCAGGTGACGTTTTACCTGCCCCGCCCGGCCGGCCACTACGGCACGGGCCGGAACGCGGGCGTGCTGCGCGCCACAGCACCCGCCTACCCGCTGGGCAAGCCGGACACGTCAAAGATGTTCCGTGCCGTCGAGGACGCCATGTCCGGCGTGGTGTACACGGACGACTGCCGCGTGGTGGAGATTCGCGCCGCGAAACGCTATGCGGACGAGACAACCGACAACAAGCCGGGCGCGCGTGTGCGCGTCTGGGTGGTGGATGAACAGGACGAACAACACACAAAGGAGAATGACGCATGACTGAAAAAGCAACAGTGTATTTTGCGGGCGTGCCGACAGCACCCGCGGTCCAGGCAATCCGGGACGCATACCCGGACCTGAAACCCGGCGACGTGGTGCGCTATGACGCGCTGGAAAAGATTATCGGCGAACCACGGTCGGCGAACAGGTGGAAGACCGTGGTAACGAAATGGCGTCACCGGATTGAAGTAGACGACAACCTTATGACGCGGGCAATCCCGAACACCGGGTATGAGGTGCTAGACGCCAAAGGGCGCATTGAGACGGCAGCTAACCAATGGAAACAGGGCGTGTGGCGGATTAAGGTCGCCGGGCACCGGGCAATAGAGACGGACCCGGAGGAATTGGACGAAGCCGGGCGGCATACGCGGCTGCATTTGATTGAGTATCAGGCGAAGATTGGCATGGCTCGGCGCGTGAGCCCGAAGCCAGTTGTATTGCCTGCGCCTGAGCAGAAGCAAGCGTAGCCAACACGCGGCACGGAAAGTTGAATCACGGAACGCGGCTCGGCGCGGCGTGGCCGGGCAAGGCAAGGCAAGGCGGGGCTCGGCACGGCATGGCCAGGCAAGGCTTGGCAAGGCAAGGAACATGGCCAGGCAAGGCGTGGCACGGCTTGGCACGGCGTGGCATGGCCAGGCGCGGCAGGGCAAGGCTTGGCGGGGCTTGGCTTGGCTGGGCCAGGCGCGGCAGGGCAAGGAACGCGGCAAGGCGAGGCCAGGCACGGCATGGCACGGCAAGGCACGGCTTGGCCAGGCGTGGCCAGGCATGGCGCGGCACGGCTGGGCATGGCACGGCTAGGCAAGGCAAGGCACGGCAAGGAACAAGGCACGGCTGGGCATGGCCAGGCTTGGCATGGCAAGGCATGGCAAGGCAAGGAACACGGCCCGGCAAGGCACGGCGCGGCAGGGCTTGGCGCGGCGCGGCGCGGCTGGGCAAGGCAAGGAACACGGCGCGTGTAGGCATAAGGCCGAACGCGGGCAAACAGCAAACGCGGTAAAAACCGCAAGAAAGGAACTGGACAATGAAACGATACGAAATCACACTGACAGGCGAAACGCCCCTACTCCACCACTACGACAACCTGGCGTTCGACGCGGTGATGAAACAGTGGACACTCGACCCGGCAAACAAAAAGAACAGCGTAGCGGGTGATGACCGCACCCCACCATTCCGCTGGATCGGCTACCTGTACCGATACGGCGATGTGGTCACGCTGCCCAGCGATAACCTGATGACCATGTTCCGAGAGGGCGGCATGAAATGCCCAACCGGCAAAGGGCAGCAGACCTTCAAGGCGTTGACCCAGTCCGGCATCGTGGTGGACCAGGCGCAATGGACGCTTACCACGCGCAAGGGCGCGGCGTACAGCGTCACCGGGATTGATGACCTTGTCAAGGTTGAGGACTTCGACGACCACGCGGCGTGGGCCAAAGAGCGCGGGTTTGAGTTATTTGTTAAGCGCGCGAAAATCGGCAACTCAAAACACGTGCGGGTGCGCCCCCGCTTCGATGACTGGTCGGCGACCGGGACGATAACGGTGCTGGAAAGCAAAATCACCAAGGACGTGTTGACAAACATTCTGGCGTTTGCGGGGTGCTATTCCGGGCTGTGCGATTGGCGGCCCAGTTCGCCGAAATCGCCGGGCAGTTTCGGGCGGTTCACGGCAACGATCAAGACAGTTTAATCACACGGAACGCGGCTTGGCCGGGCTTGGCACGGCCAGGCACGGCACGGCACGGCAAGGCGCGGCATGGCAAGGCAAGGCCCGGCGTGGCTTGGCATGGCTTGGCATGGCAAGGAACATGGCCAGGCTCGGCATGGCATGGCTTGGCCAGGCCTGGCAAGGCAAGGCAAGGAACATGGCCAGGCTCGGCGTGGCATGGCTTGGCATTGCACGGCACGGCCAGGCACGGCAAGGCATGGCAAGGCAAGGCCCGGCGTGGCAAGGCAAGGAACATGGCCAGGCAAGGCGTGGCCAGGCAAGGCAAGGCACGGCAAGGTAAACCGGCGGGGGTCGACGCGGCCCCCGCCAAACAACTCGAAAGGAAAAAACATGAGACACAAGACAACAACGAACACGCGCAACGAGGACAGTATAGAATATATTTTAGACTGGTTTTATGGAGGATATGATGATTGGAAACTTGCGAAAATAGACCCACCACTACAAGAACAAGATGAAAAAGCGCTTCGTGCTTTGTACAAAATTTACAAGAAACATGGAGTTCAAAGGCCGACGCCGGACAATCCGTTACCAATTATTAGATTGGAAGACGATGCGGACAAGGAGACAACATGAAAGGAATGACTATGGAATGGCAGAACCCCAGCCCCGCCGCGAAGATTGCGCGGCTGATCGGCGCGGAGCCGTACCTGTCAGCGGACGAAAACGACGCGGTGCTGCTGGCAGACTTCGCCGAACGGAACGCGGGCGTGCTTGAGTGGCACGGGCTGGGCGGAAAGGTGGTGAAATAATGGTTCGTCTAACCGACTTGCATCACCCCCGACGTGTGTGGTATGATGGGCGCATGCTAACGATACAACATACACAGTTTAAGCACGGTGATTTAAGCCTCCACGGGTATGCACATTTGTGTTGTACCGTTAGCAACGTGGGGGCTTTTTTTGTTTTCAACAGGAGGCAATGTAATGGTGTGTAATGTAGTTATCGACCCTGAATTTGAAAGCCTTATCCCGCCACTGGCAGAGGATGAATATCGCGGTCTGGAAGAAAGTATTCTTGCCGATGGTGTGCGTGATGCGCTTGTAGTTTGGAGCGCTTACGGGATACTGCTTGACGGACACAACCGAAAGCGTATTTGTGACAAACACAGCATTGATTATCCCGTGAAAGAAATCCTGCTTGATGATCGCCGCGCCGCGCGTATCTGGATACGAAATAATCAGATGTCCCGCCGCAACTTGAACGCCGCGCATAAACTGGAATTGCAGTTTGCCAACAAGGATGAACTGTTGGCGGTAGGGCGGGAGGTCATGTCGGAAAAAGGAAAGCAGGGCCGTGCTAAACAACTTGGGGGTGTGTCAGTAATTGACATACCCCAAGACGAAACACCTACCACGCGCGAAAAGATAGCCGCGGCCGCGGGTGTGGCAACTGGTACCGTGGCAATGGCTGAGGTGGTTCGCAAGGAATCGCCGGAACTGTGGGATAAGGCGAAGGCTGGGGATATCACAATCAACAAGGCCTACACCACACACAGGCAAGTTAAGCGCCGCGCGGAGGTTAAACAGCAAATCGAATCCGTTGAGGCGCAAGAGGTGAAGGCGCTGGCGGGTGTGTACGACGTAATCGTTGTTGACCCGCCATGGCCCATGGAAAAGATTGAGCGGGATGTTGCGCCCGAACAAGTAGCGTTTGAATATCCAACCATGGGCCTTGACGAAATCCGCGAGATTGAAATTCCTGCCGCGGATGATTGCCATGTGTGGCTATGGACAACCCACAAATTTCTCCCCGAAGCGTTTGATATTCTTGGGGCATGGGGGATGAAGTATATCTGTACCTTTGTCTGGCACAAGCCCGGCGGATTCCAGCCATTCAACCTTCCGCAATACAACTGTGAGTTTGCCCTGTATGCGCGCCGCGGCACACCACCCTTCCTTGACCTTAAGAACTTCCCTACCTGCTTTAATGCGCCCCGCGGAAAGCACAGTGAAAAGCCGGGTGAGTTTTACGACATGGTGCGACGGGTGACGGGAGGGCGGCGACTGGACATGTTCAACCGTCGCAGTATCGAGGGCTTTGATGGATGGGGAAAGGAGGCTAAGTAATGGCGGCGCGGAATTGGGCAACAGAAAAGCGATGGTCTGACATTTATCTTAACGAGATTAAGTCAATCCTTGGAGTGTACCTGATTGGCGAGCCACCCATTGAAGAGGACATGCAGCACAACACAGATTTGATTTCATTGCGCATGGAGCCTGTAAGGGTTGCCTGTCGTGTCCGCAGGGCTAAATACCTTAAGTATTATGGCGACCAATTCACAATACGCGAGGGATTCCCGAACGGAGCAAAATCTGAACTTCCAAAGATTGTGGAGGGATGGGGTGACTATTTCTTCTACGCATTCGAGGGAAATGATGGGCGGATTGTCAAGTGGACACTTGCAGACCTGAAAGTATTTAGGGCTACTTTTAATCGCTACATGGCAAAAAATCAAGGCGCGCTACTTGGCAAGCGTATGGAAAATCACGGCGAGCATGATAGTTATTTTCGCGCTTTTTATTGGAGTGCGTTCCCATCTGAATTTATTGTCGCACGGGAGGAGGCCACATGAAGCACACTATCCTAAAAGGAATGACTATGGAATGGCAGAACCCCGGCCCCGTCGCGCGGTATTGCACCGGCTGCGGGTGCCCGATGATATGCGGGCGGCAGGTGACAACAGCCAACACCGCCGCCGACATGACGGATGACAACACCTGGGCAATGTGCCCGGTGTGCGGCGCGACATTGATAGACATCAACGGCAGCCCGGTATGGGCAGAAAGGGCCGAAAATGAAACGCCTAATCGTTAAAGGCATCGCAGGCTATGCCGACGCATGTGAGCGCCTATACGAGGCCACACATTCCAATTTCCAGCGCGGGCAAATGCTGGGCTATATCAACGCCTTGGAGGCCATCGGCGGTAGGCACGCCAAGAAACTACAAGACAAACTCAAACATACCTACAATGGATGGATAGACGAAATGAACAAGGAGGCCGACCAATGAAACGCAACCCCGCCGCGAACTGCGGCAACTGCCCATACTGGGCATCGTGGATAGGAACAGGCAGTCCCGACCATATAGGGGAATGCCGACAAACAAGCGTCAAGCCAAACGATAAAAATCAACGGTGGGAGACGACGGGGGCTAACGAGTGGTGCGGCCAGCACCCGGACTTCTGGGAGCAGGCCGAGATAACCAACACCTGCCCGTCCTGCTGGCCCGCCAGCGACAACGAGCGCCACGACAATGACGCCCGCGAATAATAACCGCGCCCGCTGGCAGGGCTGGACGCCGTCGCGCCGCGACCGATTCGAGCAGTGGCTGTGCCGCCGCCTTGACGACACGCCGGACCTGTACATCTGCCGCGCCGCGTGGTTCGGCTGGCTGGACCAGCAATGGCGCGAATGGCAGGCCATGCAGCGCGAGATGGGCTGGCCCAAAAACTGGGAACGCAAAAAATGAAAACACCCTACCCGTGGTTCGGCGGGTAGCGGTTCGCGCAAACGTTAGGTATTGCGCCCCAGCCATAACCTGTAGTAGAATAGCGCCATGATCAATGACAGCGCACTAAACCTAATCAAACAGGCTGAGGGCTTGCGCCTGACGGCATACAAATGCCCGGCAGGTGTGTGGACACTCGGCTACGGGCATACGCGCTATGTGCGCCAAGGACAACAGTGCACCGAGACACAGGCCGAGGTGTGGCTGATGGACGACCTGCGCGAGTCCGAGCAGGCCGTGGACTACCTGGTCAAAGTGCCGCTAACCGACAACCAGCGCGGCGCATTGGTGTCGTTTGTGTTCAACGTCGGTGCGGGCAATTTCGCGAGCAGCACACTGCTGCGCAAACTCAACGCGGGCGACTATGCCGGCGCAGCGGACGAGTTCCGGCGATGGAACAAGGCAAGCGGCAAGGTGCTGGCAGGACTGACACGCCGACGCGCCGCCGAGGCCGAACTGTTCAGCGCTGCCGCGCCGACACCTGCCGCGCCGCTAATCACCTATCACCGGCGTAAACCGAACAAAGCCACAGCCAACGCAACGCGCACACTACAAAGCGCATTACAAACACTGGGACTATACACAGGCGACGTTGATGGATGGCCAGGACGCGCAACCAGCGACGCCGTCGAACGCCTGATAGGCTACCGACTGAAGGGGGAATCATGATCCTCGCACGGCGCGGGCCACAACCCCTCATCTATCTTCCCTCCAACTTCCTTCCCTGCGGTCCCGCGCCGTGCACGATTTCATTCCGTTCAGTCCCTTTCATATGCCCGTGGCCGGGTTACCCTTTCGCCCGGCTGCGGGCAAACTTAACTGAGGTAACGCCATGGTAAAACTGCTAGCGATTTTGGCGCGTGCGCGTGCACTGCACGGGGCGCTGTCAAGCGAGACAACGCGGCGTCAGTGGTGGGTGACGTTTCCGGTTGCGGTTGCGGTTGCAGCGGCGGGTTATTTTTTGCCGCCTATCGCGGGTGAGGAGGTGGCCCTGGCGCTGACGACGGTGCTGATAGCCGCACTTGCCCCGCTTGTGTCGCGCGTAGTTGGATATCAGGACAAGACAGATTTGCCTTACGCGGAGGTGTACGTGATCGCCGTCATGCGTCGGCGGGAGCGGGTGTGGCGTGCGTTTAGCGGTACGCTGCTCGACGCACACGCGGAGGGGTATGACTGGGCGCAGGACGCGGACGGGAATTTGTACGACGCGCAGAGCGGCCGGTGTGAGGGCGTGGTCATGCGGGAGGCGGTGGCGGCGATCAAGGAGTTGCAGGGTGCTGGCAGCACGTCCAACGCGCCGGATTTGGGGGTATGCGCGGATAACACCGATAGAGAGGAGTGATGAACGCATGGCGGAATATAACCATGAGTTGTGTGTCAAGTTACACGCGGATATTGAGCACCGGCTGGAGCGGGGAGACCAGACCATGAACGCGATTTATAAACTTTTGCGCGGTAACGGGGATATCGGACTTGTGACGCGATTGGACCGGCTGGAGCAGATGTACACGCGCAACCAGTCATTATTATGGCGATTCTTGACGCCCGCGCTGCCGCTGATTTACGGGATTGTCGCGGCGGCGATTGTGCTGTATTTGCAGAGCTAAAATGAAAACATTCAATCTTAAAAACTTAACGCCGAACCCAGCGAACCCGCGCGTGCTGCGTGATGACCAGTACAAAAACCTTCTGGCGTCCATCAAGCGCGACCCTGAGTTCCTGTCTAAGCGGCCCGTAGTACACGCAGATAATATAATCCTCGGCGGCAACATGCGTTACCGCGCGCTGCTTGAGGCGACGCGGGACCCGGATTTCCGCGCGGCGATCGGCACCAAGAAAGAGGGCGAAGTCCCGGAGGCGTGGGTATTGGATGCGTCCGAGTTTAGTGAAGAACAGCGTCGCCGCTTCGTGATTGTCGACAACGCGCCGGACGGGATGAGCGGTGATTGGGATTGGGATATACTGGCAAACGAATGGGGCGACGTGGACCTGTGCGATTTGGGAATGGACGTGCCGGAGGTGGAGGAGGTATCACTACTGTCTGAAGATGGGCCTAAAAAAGCAGGAAATGTGTCTGTTCGCATCGACTTCCCACAAAAAGTTTATTTGATCGCCCAATCTGAAATACAAGAGCGCATTGATTCTATCGCGTCAGAATATGGTGGAGAGGCCTTCTATTAATGGTCATAGGTAAATTATGCTTCGGCAAAGATGATTTTACTTATGGTCTAGAATTGTGCCTGCATAAAGCAGGCCGGACAGCCTATTCCGTGACAGAAAAAACAGTCATGGGTTGTGACCTGCTGCTTGTTACCGCATTCTGGTTTTACGACGCCTATCACCTCAAGGCGTTTTACGATAAAGCAGGCCTTAGCCTTGATAGCAAAGACAGGCCTAAAATTTTAATAGGCGGTATGCAGGCGACCATGTCGCCGGAAATATTTTCGCATATGGCAGACTGGGTTTTTATTGGCGACGGCGACGATCACTTAAAAATGATATTGGACGATATTGAGGCCAGGAAAGAGCCGGAAAGCCCTTATCTGTACACGCGTCATATGGATACAATTCCAAAACCTGCGGAGTGTATGCCGTCCGCTTTCAAAATCAGCAAAGGCGGGAAGCGCGATGTAACGCGGATCGAGATAGCGCGCGGGTGTAAATACAAGTGCCCGTTTTGTGCAATCTCGAATCTCAAGCCCTACCGTGAGGTGAAGTATGAAGATGTTGTCCCGCTTCTAAAGAATGTACGCGGCCCAATCTCCTTGTTTGCACCCGAGCGAACCATGCACACGGAATGGGCGAAATATAAGGCGCACATAAAAGACAGTGGATTGCGTGATTTAGGCCAAGATGCACGACTTGAGCGCATCACAGACATAGAACATGCAAGCGTTACTGTCGGCATCGAGGGGATAAGCGAGCGACTACGCAAAACAATACATAAGCCATTCACGGATGACTATATCATCGAACAATTCAGGTCGTTCGTTGAGAGCCGCAGGGGAATCGGCATGATCTCCGCGTACTTTATCGCCGACCTTCCCGGCGAAAATAAAGAAGACTGGGCCTCGATATGGAATTTATTTGAGCGATTAGAAAAGGAACAGTTCACGCGGCGCATGACATTTAAGCCTGTCCTGAACCCCCTGTCACCTAAGCGATATACAAAACTGAATAATGCTATTGTGAGGCCATTTGTTGATTATGAAACGCAATGGATAAGCCTGCTCCGGAGGGGCGGTTCAAGTCAATGGGGATTTCGGCTTGTGGAAACACTTGTATGGGGTCCGTGGGAACGCATGCTGGATGTTCTTGTCAATAAGGGCGGGCATAAATCATGGGATGTTATTTCCAGACTACCCGCGAAAGTTATCACAAGTAAGCCGCCAAAATCTGAACGCCGCAAATTAGCGACCATGCTACTGAAAGAATGTCGGAATGTAGGCCTTACAGATGAATTGTTAGGGATTGCGGTATGAAGGCCAACACACCCAATCCAACTGCTAAAAAAAGGCATACGGGTGGGAAACAAGAACATAAGCCCACAGACCAACAGCGGGCGATGGTCCGCGCTTTGGTCACAGCCGGGCTTACACAGGACCGGACGGCTGCGGTGATCGGCATCAACAAAAGCACGCTGATCAAGCACTACAAAAAAGAACTTGAAGGTGCGCGGGACGAAGCGTTAGGCCGGAATACGGTCGCGCTAATGAAGATGGCAGCCAACGGCAACGCGGCGGCAGCGATCTACCTGCAAAAATGCCTGGGCGGGCGCGAATGGAACGAGCGCAACCAGACCGAGCACGAGGGAACAATCACATTGAGGGTGGTATATGGCGAAAGAGATTAAAATCCACCTTCGCAACCCGCACGCCAAACAGCGGGAGTTTCTTGATTCCAAAACCAAGCGGCGCATCATCCGCGCGGGGCGCCGCGGCGGCAAGACGGTTGGCATGGCGATCTACGCGGTTGAGATGTTTCTTGCGGGGCGGCGCATACTGTATGCGGCACCGACACAGGACCAAGTAGCAACGTTCTGGTTTGAGGTGTGCGAGGCCTTGCGTGAGGCCGTGGACGCAAACGTATTCACCAAGAACGAAACCAACCACACGATTGAACTGGCGCACACCAAACAGCGCATACGCGCCAAGACAGCATGGAACGCGGATACACTGCGCGGCGACTATGCGGACGTGCTTATCCTTGATGAGTTTCAGTTAATGTCCGAGGACACATGGGACACGGTAGGCGCGCCGATGCTGTTGGACAATGACGGCGACGCGATATTCATCTACACGCCGCCTTCGTTGCGTTCTTCAGGTGTGAGCAAGGCGCGCGACCCGCGACACGCCGCGCGATTATTCAAGCAAGCACAGTCCGACGACAGCGGGCGGTGGGCTGCGTTTCATTTCGCCTCGCACGATAACCCGCACATTTCAAAAGAAGCACTGGACGAAATACGCAGCGACATGACGGCGACCGCGTATCGGCAGGAGATCCTGGCTGAAGACGTGGACGAGGCCCCAGGCGCATTGTGGAAACGTGAACTGATCGAGATGCACCGCGTTGCGACCGCGCCAGCATTCGATCGCGTGGTGATCGGCGTGGACCCGTCTACGACCAGCGGCGGCGACGAGTGCGGCATCATCGCGGGCGGCAAGGCAGGCGATACTTATTACGTGATCGGAGACCACACGCTGCAAGGGCCGCCGATTGCGTGGGCACAGAAGGTTATCGCGGCGTTCGGGCTGCACGAGGCGAACCACGTTGTGTATGAGACCAACCAAGGCGGGGAGATGGTCGCGCAGACGTTGAAGACGGCGGGTGATGTGCCGATGCGCGGCGTCCATGCGTCACGCGGAAAGGCCGTCCGCGCCGAACCGATCAGCGTGTTGACCGAAAACGGCAAGGTGAAATTTGTGGGCGATTTCCCGAAACTGGAAAACGAGTTATGCACATGGGAACCCGGCAGCGCGAACAGCCCGAACCGGCTTGATGCGTTTGTGTGGGCGATCACGGAACTGTCCACACGCACGGTGGGCGCAGCGAGGTTGTATCATTGAGCGTGTACGACTATCCTGTATTTGAGCCGAAAAAACAAGGGCGCTTGACCATCCTGATTTGCACGCCTGACAGTCAAAGCCCGCGCTTTGTACGGTGCTATAAGTCCCTGTGCTCAACCACGCGCGGCATGGCCTACGATCTCCATATATTTGACAATCGCAGGCGTAAGGATTTCTCACATGCGGCCGAAATAAACCGCGCCCTCGATATAGCCGAAGGGCCGCTCCTGACAATGGATGACGACGTTGTTTTGTCCGGCAACTGGCTACCCGCAATGTTGGCGCAACTGGGGCCGGGCGTGGGCATTATTAGCCCGTCCACTACCTTCCCTGATGGGCGTATCTTGTCCCGTGGCGCAACGTTCCGTCGGAACGGGTCGGCGGCATTGTATCGAGGCGAAATCAGTGCGCCGATATATGTCCCGTGCGTTGGTTCGTGTTGTTCTTTGATCAACACACAGGCCCTTGCAGGCATGCGCTACAGTCTCGAATATCAGAAATATTGTTTCGACCCTGACATGTCGTTTCGTCTTTGGGAGCGCGGCCTGTCCACGATTGTTATACCGGAAATAATCATACACGACAGCGGCGGGACCATGCGGGATTTAGGAATCGACCGTGAGCCTTACATGAGGCACGACGAGGAAGTATTCCGCAAAAAGTGGATTGATTCGGGGCGGCTTGACGATGTGTATGAACGGTACTCCCACCACTGGCCCGAAGAACTAAGGAGAATATCGTGAGAGTATCCATGCTTGTATGCACGCCCGACAGCAGCACCCCAAGGTTTCAAATGGGCACGATTACGTTGATGGGTATAGGGTAAAAATGGCCGTGGATCGGTATTTCAAGTCCGTCCGCGTGTTCGAGGATTATTCATGGTTGGCAGTAGTAGGCTGATCTTTGTTGCTTGTACGCCTGATATGGAATGTGTCCTGGAATGCACGCGGCAGTGTATCGAGGAATACGCTGTCAGGTGTGGAGCAACAGTCCATTATTTTTTGGGCAACGACGCGCGATGGTATCACGGAAAATTCAGAATCTTTGAGGCCGGGGAATATCCATTTCACGGTGATGAGCGCATATTGATTATGGATGCCGATGTAAAGCCGCTTAGAGGTTCCTATAACGTCTTTGAGCAATACCCGCGCGGGAATTGGATGGTCAACGAACTAGAGGTCATGAACCACCACGTCGAACTTCATAGACAGGAAGTGGTATCGCACCTGCGGCAATGCGGCATTGATACGACCGGCTTTTGTTGGGACAAATCCGCGTGGTGGAATCCAGGTGTTGCCCTGCTCGATGCGGAGGCCGTAAGGTCTATATACCAGATGCCGCCCTACAATCCATGCGAGCGGCGTTTCCACGTCGGGGGCAATCTTGTGGTCAAAAACATGCCCTGGATTAATTACAGAATCAATGCAGCCAAGATTAATATGGGTAGGCTGGACAGGCGATACAACACTTTTAGCACGCGTCCCAATCCGGAGGTGCGTCGGGCGCACTTTTTGCACTACGTCTGCCAGCAGGCGCCCGAAAACCGAAACGAGATCAAGGTCCAAATGCTAAAGGGGCCTCAGCGTATCCATTGCGTTATCGCCCGCGACCAGCACAACTGGATTCTCGGCCGCATGTGGCGGGCTATACAGGAGACAGCGCCAGAGGGGGCAATTTGCACGGACGGGAAGCGTCCCATGAATCAGGCAGGCGTGATCAATTATTACAATCCATATCGCGGCTACCGCCACAAAACACAAGGCCATGATGTGGTGTTTTGCACTCACCCGGAGATTCCGACCACCTGGGCGCGCGCAACGCGGGACGCGGATCATATCGTGGTCATGGCCGACAAATGGAGACAGCACCTGATTGAGCAGGGCGTCCCGGCGCACAAGATCACGCACGTACCACCCGGTGTGGATGGTTGGTTTTTGGATCCACGCCTCCGCATATTTAATCCGTGCAAAATGCCGGACGGATCGTATGGGGAAAGGAAGGGGCGCGGGCTATGGCAGCGCCTGATCCAGGAGCCTTGGCTGGAGTGTATCTGCTCTGGCGGGGCCATGTCCGAGGCAGAATTACGCCTGCAATATCTAGCCGCTGACGCGATCGTATCCACCGCCGTGCCTGACTACGGAGGTGAAGGCGGCCCGATGAGCTGCAAAGAGGGGCTGGCCCTGTGTAAGCCCACCGTGATGCCCGCCGGAATCGGCCTGGTGGATGAGCACGCGGATCACCCGTGCCTGTTGCGGTATCCAGCCGGGGACTACGACGCGCTGATCGAAGTGTTGAAGCCGCTATACCACGCCAAGGTCAACGCCAAAATGGCGGCGACGGATTGGACATGGGAGGCGTGGGGAAAAGCGCACTGGGACATATTTAATCGGCTCATACAGGGCCTGACACAGCCGCAGGCCGCGCCGCAAGCGAGGCGGGTGAAAGACAAAACCGTGCCGCTGTTCTTTAGCGACCACCAGCGGGACAAGCCGGAAATATTGGAGTATGTCACAAACAAGGGATTTATCCCTGTAGAGGCCGATTCGCCCGAGGGCGCGATAGACCTGACCGCCGTCGCAGGCAAGCCTGTGTTCACCCGTAACCGATTTCTAAAACAACAACTGGGGGCTTATAAATGAAAACCATAGCCGAACTTGTAACGCTGCACGACGCAAAGGTAAGCGCGCACAATATTTCATTGCAGTACTACGATTCAACGCGGCAGCCGCAATACCTGACGGAGCGGCTGCGCGATTTCTTCAACAAGAACACGCACTACACTATGAACTGGATGTCGGTCGTGGTGGATGCTGTGCGTAACAAGGAGACTATCGAGGCCTTCACCATCGCGGCCGCGAACGGGCAGGATGACGCGCGCACGGACATGCTGAACACAATCTGGGACCGCAACCAGGGCGCATGCGAGGCGGACTTGGTGCATGAATTCGTACACGCCACGGGCGAGGGCTTCATTGTCGCGGGCGTTGAGGAAAACGGGCAAGCGTCTTTTTTCGCGCAAGACCCGCGCTGCATCGAGGTCGTGTACAGCGACACCAACCCGCGCGAAATCGTACAGGCGGCTAAGTTTTGGCTCGACGGCAAGACGCACAAGGCAACGGCGTGGACAAAGCAGGATGACGGCGTATACGAGGAAACGCTTACCGGCCGCAGCACCACGCAAACCGACGCCGCACTGGCACAGATTGAAAACGGCATCACTTACACGCGCGACGGCGATCCGGTCAAGACTACCTACCCGCGCGTACCCGTGTTCCACTTCCGGCGATCGGCGCGCAACATCAAGCCCGAATTCTATCAGGTGCAAAGCATTCAGGACAGCATCAACAAAACATTTGTTGCGCTTGGCTTTTCTATCGAAAACGCGGCAGATCGCATACGCTGGGCAATCACCAACGCGGACTTGAGCATATTCCAACAGGCCAAGGCGGGCGACGTGGTAGCGATCCCACCGTCAAGCCAAGGCGAGCAACCGTCCACGCTGGGCGAATTCGGCGCGTCCGACCTGCAACAAATTAGCGCGCTGCTTGATGGCTGGGTGGCAAACATGGCCGCGATCACCGCAACGCCCTACCATTTCTTCAGCAACGGCGGCGCGTCCGGCTTAAGCGGCGAAGCGTTGCAGGCGCTGGAATCGCCGCTTGTCGCCAAGATCACGCGGTATATCCGGCGGCTGTCCCCGGTGTGGGAAGATTTGGCCGCATTTGTGCTTAGCGTCGAAGGCAGCGCCACAACGGCCGACGAGGTCACATGCACCTATGCCGATCCGCGCACCACGCTGGTTATTTCGCAGGCGACGGCGCGGGCAACCAACGTACAGGCGGGCATCCCGGTAACGTGGCAGTTACGGCAGGAAGGATACCGTGAATCCGACATTGAACAGTTATTGACCGACCGGGTCCGCGAAACGCCGCCGGACATGGACGAGGCCGCGTTACAGGAGGTCTACGACCGCATGAGCGAGCGCAATACGCGCCTGATCGAGCCGATATTAAAAGAGGCGTTGGACGCTATCAGCGCTGCGGCGCTGGACCAGATACGTGCGAGCAAGGTGGTCGAGCAGGCGGTGGAGACGGTAAACAATGGCGGGTAAACCAAACATAGATTATGATGCGCTGGCCGCTGATATAATGGCAAAGCGCGAGTACCATGACGCAGTCCAGAAAATAGCCGATGTGTTGGTGAAGGCGCGTACCAACAGTGACCCGTCAGGGCTGACCCGTGCTACGTCGCCGGTTGCCCTGGCCCGTGCGCGACGGCTGGCTGAGACGGCAGCAAAATCGCTCGCTAAAGACCTAACCAAGGCGGAACTTAAAAAAGTGGGCGACATCATTGCGGACTCGCTACTTGAGGGTAAACGTCCGCGCGACATTTACAACAAACTGCAAGACGTTCAGAGTCTTGATAGTAACCGCGCCAAAACGCTGGCGAACATGGAAAAAAAATTGGACAAGGCGGGCGTGGACGAGGCGACAAAAGAAAAACTGATGGCAAAAGAGAAACAACGTCTGTTGCAGGAACGGCGCAAGACCATAGCGCAGACCGAGGGCCGGTATGCAACAAGCGAGGCGCGGGCGGCGGCAGCCGATGAGCGTAAGGATGAGTTTAAGCGCTGGATTACGTCGCCCGATGAGCGCCTATGCGAGGTATGCGACGGCAACGAAAACGACGGCGTGATACCGATTAACGAATCATTTTCCAGTGGAGACATGCACACGCCCGCGCATCCTAATTGCAGGTGTACTGTCGCCTATTTATCCGGCGGCAAGGACAAGGAAATATCAGAGAAGCGCGTTGCGCGCAAGATAGCGGCCAAACGAGAGGCGCGCAAGATAGCGGCCAAACAAAAAGCCAAAGAGGAAAGGCAAAACGTAGAGGAACTTGACAAATGACAGCCAAGCCTAACAAATGTGTGGATAACAAATCACTTGACAATCCGCCTGAACCTGTGTTAACATTACAGCAGAACCAGTCACTGACAGGCCGGATGTACGGCCTGCGGCAATCGGCGTTAAGCCTTGCCGCACAGTGCGAGCAGATCATCGAATATCTGCGGCGTAAAAGTTAAATCCTGATTTAGACTCCTAAAACAAAGCAATTTTGTAGAGCCTGCCTCCAAGCGGTAACGCCTGGACGCGGGCTCTTTTTTTTGGCTCAAACCACAACAAGGGAGCAACACAAATGGCTGACGAACCGAACGCAACACCGAACGCGGGGGCAACCGGAGACGGGGGCAAAGGCGCGGACGGCAACGCGGGCGACGGGCGGGACAAATGGACCCGCGAAGACTGGGAGCGCTGGGCGGAGAAAGAATCAGATAGGAAGGTCTCGAAAACCCTCAAGGAAAAAGATGAGGCATTCAAATCCTTGCTTTCTGATGCAACCCGAACAGCCGAGGAAAAGTTGAATGCGTACGAAGCGCAACTGCAAGAAGAACGCACGCGCGCGGACTTCCTCGCCGAGGCTATCTCGCACGGGATCACAGACCCCCGCGCGGCCTATGCCGTAGTGAAGGAATACAAATTCGCCGACAACCGGGGGCGCATCAACTTCGACGATTTGAAGAAAGCGCACCCGGCACTGTTCGCCCAAAGCGGCAGCACTCGGAGTGTTGCGGGGGCTACGGGCGACACAGGAGGCGGAAAACGAAACATGACACAACTGCTGCGAGATGCAGCAAGGGGGATTTAGTTAATGGCGACATATGATTCCGAAATCACAACCTCAAACCTTAGCACTGCAATGCAGGAGCCGGAGGTTTACAAGCCGATATTTCAGGCCGCTGTGAATGCCAGCGCCGCGATGACGCTTGCCACGCGCCTGCCTGACATGTCACGCAACACGCGCAACATGACCGTAATGAATTCCCTGCCGCTTGCGTACTGGCAGAGCACCGGCACCAGCCTGAAGCAGACAACGAACGCAACGTGGAAAAACAAGACAATCACCGCCGAGGAGCTGGCAGTAATCGTTCCGATCGCGGAAGACCTGCTGTACGACACGGAAGGCACAGGCTACGACCTGTGGGCGGAACTCACCCCGCGCGTTGGCGAATCGATGGGCAAACTCATCGACCAGGCCATTTTCCACGGCACAAGCCTCCCGGCAACGTGGATCACCAACACGTCCGGCACGGCTGCCGGACTGGTTGCGGGCGCCACGGCGGCAGGCAACACCGTCACCGCCGGGACCGGCCTTGATCTGTACGATGACATCTTTGGCTCCAGCGGCGCGGTTGCGCTGGTTGAAGCGGCCGGGTTTGATGTGTCCGGCATGGTCGGCCCGATCTCCAGTAAAGGCACGTTGCGCCAGGTGCGCGCGAACATCACCGCGACCGGCGCGGGCCTGCCGCTGTTTGAGCAGAACGCGGACGGCACCATGAACATCGGCGGCTATCGGTCGGTGTTCCCGAAAAACGGCGCGATTGACGATTCCGCCGCCGTGCTGATTGTCGGCGATTTCTCGCAGCTGGTATATGCCGTGAGGCAGGACATCACCGTGAAACTGTTGACGGAAGGCGTGATCCAGGACGGCGACGGCGCGATCCAGTTCAATCTTGCCCAGCAGGACATGGTCGCCTTGCGCTTCGTGTTCCGGCTCGGCTTCCAGATCAGCAACTACGTGACGCAGGCCCAGGGCACCGAAGGCCGCCGCTATCCGTTCGCGGTTGTACTTCCGACCGGAACCTGACCATGGCCGTATCCGCCGCTGACATAGCGCGCACCCGCGCCTTATCCGCCGCACCCGTTGCGGATTACAGCGATGCCGCAATCTCCGCCGTAATCGCCCTGTACCCGAAGTATGATTCTACCGGCCTTGCACCCGATGATGAAGACTGGACCGAAACATACGACCTGTATAGGGCGGCGGCTGACATCGTGGACCAGCGCGCGGCGGCGGTTGCGACCCTGTACGATGTTTCCGCCGACGGCGCAGGCCTGTCCCGCAGCCAAGTGCAAGCGCAGTTATATGCGCTAGGCACGCGGTTACGGTCCCGCGCCTCGGCGGTGCTTACACGCGCATTGATTGAAGACACCGACACCACGGACGACGACGAGGAGGAAGGCAATGGCTGAGGCCTATACAGGCGATTATGCCGCGATATGCGCGGCAGCGGAGGCAACGTTCCGCGATAAGTGCAAGATCGGCACGGCAACACGCGCAAGCGGGTACGAGCCGAACGCACTTACGTGGACGTATGGTCCCGAAATCGCCTGCGGCTTTGACGCGGCCAAATCCACCGAGGTATCGGACGGTAGCGCGGCGACCTTGACGGACGCGGTATGCAGGATCGGGCTGAGTAACACCATAACCGGCCACAACCGGATACAGGTGACCGAGCGCAACACCACGGACGTTACGGAATACTACGCGATTATCGGCGAACCACGGCGCGGCCTTTCGTGCTGGGTGTTGAACCTGAAACGCTTAACCGGGAACAGTGCGATATGAGCGAGGTACAAGATAACAGCCGTAGCGTGATCGAAGAAGCGCGGCGGCTTGCGGCCGAACAAATCGCTACGTTTTGCCGGTCCATGACGGAAGCGGCAAAAGAACTGTCGCCTGTAGATACGGGCCATAACCGGGATTCAATCGACCATACGGCTAATGGTCTTAACGGCGAAATCTTCACCGAGTCAGGTTATGGCGGCTGGCTGGAAGTGGGCACATCGAAGATGGCTGCACAGCCCTATTTCCGGCCAGCGTTTGAACAAACCAGACAGGACATGGCGGGATGAGTACCACGACGTTAGACAGGCTTTGCGCGTACTTGGACGCGGCACTCGAGGGCGACGCGGACGTATGGCGCAACAGCCTGCCGGCCGGGTACGACAACACCGAAGCGGCCTGTGTGGTATCGCTGCAAAGCGAAGCGCATCACCAAAGCCGCGCTGATCGTGACGTGCATTTTGAGGTGCGCGTGTATGGCGGGTCCGTGCAATCCACCGAGGCCGCGCTGCTTGGCGAAGAAGTAATTGACCTGTTGAATAATGCCTACAGTAACGCGCTATACATTCAGCGCATAGGCGAGATTGTAGGCCAAGAATTACCGCCCGAACCTGTGACGGGTTGGCCGTCATACCGGATAACCGGGCGCATGTTGATGACAAACTCTTAACCCTAGGGGGACTATAAATGGCAACCTCTGTAATTCACAGAATCTCAGTACACCCGACGGCTGGAACCACGCCGCCTACTATACCGACGCTCGGCAATAACTATTCAGCCGCCACACTCCAGGCGGCCGGATGGGTGACCATCGGCTCGGTGGACCTGGGCGACGACTGCAACCTGGACTCCGAAAGTATTGGACAGGTGCCGCTTTTCGAGGCGACCGAAATCCTGCCGCCCGGCAGTCTGACGCGCAACGATACCATCGTGCGCCATAACGGGATTGACGAAATCACGTTTACGGCCTACGACGTTTCGCAAGACTTGGTCGAACTGGACTCCACCGCAAGCGTGGACGGCGTACAGGTCACCCGCGACCGCAACGTGACCTACCGCTCCGTGCTTGTGGAGATCACCGGCTTGCGCTGCGACTACTACCCGCGCGTGCTGCTGCGTATCTCGAATGAGCCCGGCGGTTTCGGACCCGGCGACGATGCGGTATGCAAGACTGAATTTGTCGGCAGCGTCCACGCCTACAACACCGATCAAGGCGCGTATGTTTATGACGTGCCAACCGGCCGCGTTCAGACCTACTACGTTGAGGGTACCTGATAATGCCGAAACAGTCTCATGAAATCGCACAAGAAAGCCGCGACAACGAAGCGGAGATTTTAGGGGGACGGTCCCGGCGTGCCGTGATTAATGGGCGTGAATACACGTTCCTGCAACCGTCACGCCGGGACAATCGGATTATGTTTGCCGAGGTGGTCAAGATTCAGCAGATCGCCCAAAGGCCCGAGAACCGCGTGCGCGCGCTGATGGAAATGTTCCAGTTTTTGATTGACTGGCATCCCATGATTGCCGCCGATGAGATTGCGATTGAAGACGCGATGCGCGCGGAACTGTCCACGGGCGCGGCCAAAACCAGTACCGAAATCGTGCAGGCATACAAGGAGATCGCGCTGCTTGTCAGCGCCCCTTTCCGACCAGCGGCGTCCACCCAAAATGCCGAGAAGGACACCTAGAGTCCGACTGCTACGACCTGCTTATGCGGGAGTACGGCGTGTCGTTTCACGAAATTGAGACGCAATGGACCGAGGAACAATTCCAGTTGTTCTTGAGGCGCATACAGGCCCGCAAAGCGAAAGAGGCGAAGGCGCTACAGAAGGCGCGCGGTAACCGGCGTAGCGGCGGCAACTGGCAGAGGTACACGTAATGGCTATTAATGCGGGCGACGCAATATGGAAAATATCGGGCGACATCGGCGACCTGCAAAGCGCGCTTAGCGAGGCGACTTCCGCCGTACAGTCCACCACGTCCGAGGCCGAAAGCGCGGCGACCATTGCCATATCCGGCGATTCAGCGGAACTTGAATCCACTCTTGACAGCGTAGCGTCGGACGTATCCTCAACCATAAGCGATGCGAGCGGTGACGCAACCGTCGAGGTATCCGGCGATTCCACGGACTTAGACACCACCCTGGAAAGCGTAGCCGGTAACGTATCGTCCATCGTTGAGGATGCGTCAGGAAACGCGGTGGTCACGGTTGCGGGCGATACCGGCGAACTTGACAGTACACTGGAAAGTGTAGCAAGTTCGGTATCGTCCACCGTTGAGGATGCAACCGGCGAGGCCGTGATTGAGGTTACCGCTGATGCTACCGATGCGGAATCCACACTTGAGGGTGTTGCCGAAACCGCAGCGTCCACTGTGCAGGGCGTGGACGCGACCATTGCCATCGAGGCGGACGCGTCACAGGCCGAGGGCGAACTTGCAAGCGTTGCGGCAGCGGCGGCGGCGGCGGCGGCGGACGCCGAGAGCGCATTTCCGGTAGAGGCCGACATAGACACCAGTAATGCGGAACAGTCGCTTGATAACCTGACGCAAAAAGCGGCCATGTCCGCGTCCGATATTGCGGGCCACCTGTCCACCATCGGCACCGGCATGACTGTTGTCGGCGGCGTGATCACGGGTGCGCTTGGCGGGATGTTGTGGAAGTGGACGGAATACGGCAGTGAGATCAAGGATGCAAGCGACAGGACCGGTGTTGCGACTGAGGCGTTAAGCGAGTTGAAATTCGTGCTGGAACAGAACGGCACTGAATTGAGCGCGTTCGAAATGGCACAGCGCAATCTGACGCGGGCGCTGGTGGAGTCGCAGACGGAGGGCAGCAATTACGCGGAGACGCTGGGCAGGCTTGGCCTAACCTACCAGTCATTGCAAGGGCTCACGCCGGACGAACAATTCAAGCGCGTGGCGTTCGCCATCGGCGAGGCGGGCGACTATACCACGCAGGCGTCGCTCGCCATGGAACTGTTCGGCGCGCGCGTTGCGACACAGTTAATGCCGACCATCCTGAGCGGTCAGGCGGGGTTTGAAGAACTGGCCGCAAAGGCGCGTGAATTGGGCATTGTCATGAGCGAGGAGGCGGCGGGACAGGCGGAGGCGTTCGGTGACACGGTGGACCAGCTAAAAGCGTCATTTATGGGCGTGATCATTCAAATGGGGCCGGTCATCGAAAAACTTATAAAGGAACTTATCCCGGCACTTATCAGCGGTGCGGAAGGCGTGGCAAATTTTATCAAGGATCATCCGGTCCTGATCGAGAATCTGACCAAAATAGCACTGGGCGTCGGCGGCGTAAACCTCGCCTTTGGCCCGCTGCTGCAAACGCTACCCGGCATTGTATCGCTGTTCCTGTCGTTCAAGACAATGACCGCACTGACGGGCCTTGCGGCGGCAACGGCGGCACCGCAGATAGCGAGTGTTGGCACGGCTGCGGCCACGGCGGCGGGTGCGACGGGCGTTGGCGCGTTGGTCGCCGGGCTTGCCGCCATCGCGTGGCCCGTCGCGGCAGGCGTTGCGATTGTGGCCGGTGTCGCCGCCATTGCTTATTCGGTGAGCGCCACAAAAAAAGCGTTTGACGATCTTGAGGTGAGCGAGCAGAAAAGCGCGGCGATGGGCGAGCGCTACGCGCAGCATTTGCGCGACAAGGGCATAGCATTCAACGAGGCGGCAATGGCGGCGATGAATTTATCCGAGCGCGTAAAATACGGCGCGGAAGCGGAGAAGCAGGCGGCCGACATCAGCGCGCGCGCCTGGTTTGAGCATTTCGCTGGACGCGCCGAAACGGAGAAAGAGTTTGCGAACATGCGCGCGCTGTTGTTGAACAAAAACATCAGTGCGGAGCAGGCTGCGATAGCCGTAAGCAAGGGCATGAACGAGGCCGCCATACAGGAACTCATGCGCGCGGACGCGCAAAAAACAGAACAGATATTAAACAGCATGGGCGTGCTTGTCACGGCGTCTGCCACTAGTATCGCGGAGATTACCGACGCGGAATTACAAGGGGCCGCTGAACGCAATAGCATTTGGATGCGATCCACGGAACAGCTCATATTGAGCGAACAACAAAAGGCGCAACAGGTCGCCGGGTTCTGGAGTACGACTTTCGGGGAGATATTGCGCGGCATTGCGGCGCTGCCTGTCGTGGCCGGCGACTGGATGCGCGGCATAGTAGGCGTGCAGCCGTTGGCGGCGGGCGGCCCGGTCGCGGCGAATACGCCGTACTTGGTCGGTGAGTGCGGGCCGGAACTGTTCCAGCCGTCTGTTAGCGGGCGCATATTCAACCATGGCGAGACGATGGGCGTGCTTGCGGGTGCGGGCGCGGGCGGGATAACCGTGAACATGAACGGTGTAAACATCTCCAGCAACATGGACGTGGACGCGGTGGCGCGGCGGCTGGGCGACAAACTGCGCCAGCGCATTACGGGCGTCGGTGCGTCTAACAACTGGAGGCGGTAATGGCGCACTCATTTAGTTTTAATGACACAGACATGGCGGATTACGGAATAACCGTGATCGGTGGTGAGTGGCCGTTTGCTAAGGTTGGTGTTACGGACACGGTCAATGTCCCCGGGAGGGACGGCGGCTACACCTATTATAACGAGGCGGGACCGGCTGAATTTACGATGGAGGTCATATGCGAGGGCGATGACGCAAACGATCTAATAGCGAATCTGCAATCGTTCGCGGCGGCCACACCAGCCAGCACTGTGGGCGAGATATACATTGACGGCATAACGGGCTATTACTGGAAGGCCCGGCGCGTAAGCGATATTCGCGGGCTGCCTATCGGCATGCACGCGCTGCAATTTGAGATCGTATGGCGCATGGACGAGCCGGGACCGTTCCCGGTGACAGGGACATGATATGAATCTGCTCGGCAACAATATACGCGGCACGCTTGGGTCAACGATAAACACCGTGTCGACGGCGATGACTGTAATTCTTGACGGCAACAGCAAGGCATACCCGTCCGGCGTGAGCGCAGACACGCCCATGTATTTGACCATATCTTCCGAGACAGACCCGTTGCTGTGTGAAATTGTAAAAGTCACGGAGGTAAGTGGCGCGGACGTGACGACAATGGAACGCGCGCAGCGCGGCACGTCCGCGCTGGTATGGCCAACGGGCAGCATCGTCAGCCTGAACATGCACGCGCAGGACGTGAACGTTATGTATCCGTTTGGCGCGTACGAGATTTTAAGTAAACCGGCACCGCTGACCGTAACCGTCCCGGACAATGCGAGCTTTGTCAATGTAGAGTTTACCGCCGATAACGATACCGTTGTGTTGACGTTGCCGCAGGGCGAAATAAATCAGGGGAAAATAATTGGCGTGGGGGCCGCCATAACAGCGGATGCCGGAACCGCGACCGCGCTGGATATTGTTCTGGGCTCACTTTTTGGTACGGAATCGGGCGTTGCCAACGGGATCTACATTTACCTGTGTATCGCGCCGGGCGAATGGGCGCCGCTGCATGCTGTATACGCGACCACGCCGATCGCGGGCGTGACGCTGGGCGCGGCGGCAGGTGCCGAGGCTACTCCGTCGTTGACGTTTGGCGATACGACTACCGGCTTGTACCGCAGTGCGGCGAACGAGGTGGCCGCGAGCGTGAGCGCGTCCAACGTGGCCACACTGTCCGCTGCTGGGCTGGATGTTGTTGGCGCGATAAGCGGCGACACGCTGGACATCAGCGGCATGACGGTCAACACGGACGGCGACATAGCGTGCGTTGACGTAACGGCGACCGGCGTGGTGACGGCGGCGGCGGGCACGGTGGGCGCGCCGTCGGTTACGCTGGGCGATTCGACTACGGGCCTGTACCGCAGCGCAGCTAACGAAATTGCCACGGCGGTGAGCGGCGTGAATGTTGTCACGGTGGACACAGACGGGCTGGAGGTGGCTGGCCGTCTGGACGTAGAGGCGGTGACGGCGACGGGTGTGATCACCGCAACGGCGGGCAGTGCAGCGGCACCCGCGTTGAACTTTGCCACGGCGGGCACGGGTGTGTATGGCACGGCTACGACGGTGGACCTGACCATAGCGGGTAGCCGCGTGGCGGGCGTGTCCGCGACCGCGTTGGACGTTCCAGCAGGCAGTGCGGCGGCACCTGGCATTAATTTCGGAACCGCCGCAACGGGCATATATGGCGACGCCACCAGCGCCAGCGTAAGCATCAGCGGGACACAGCGGCTGGTGGTTGGGTCCGGCCTGACCGTATATGGCAATGAGACGCTGTCGAGCGACACCAGTACGGCACAGAACGTATATGCTTACCGCAACAGCATACCACACGGCCAATTAAATTTTTACAGTGCACGCGGTACTACTGCCGTGCCGTCGGCACTATTAAGCGGCGATCAACTGATGCAGGTGTATGGGCGATCATGGTCGACCGGCACGACATTCAACGCATGTGGGTCGATTACGTTGGTGGCAACGGAAGATCATAGCAGTACGGCGGCCGGAACGAAACTGGTGTTTTTGACTGTCTCGAACACGACCACAACGTTAAGCGCGGCGCTTGCGCTGGACAATGACAAGACCATGACCACTTACGGCGATGAGATCATGGCGTCCACGGCCTATAAATACTTTGGTGCGTCCGGCACGAACGGCAGTTGGCGTATCGGCCGGAGCGGCGATAACCTTGTATTTGAGCGGCGCGAGGCGGGGTCATGGGTGACGAAACTTACGGTTGAGGACTAAACAAATGCCCCTGATAATTGAGGACGAAATTAAGACAACCGGGACAGCCGCCACGGACCTTACAATAACATGCGGCACGGAGAAAACGCTTGTGCTTACCACGCCTGTGTGGGAGGATTTGCGTGCGCCCGCGACGGCGGTACGCCTGCCCGCCAGCGGATTTTATAACCCCGCAGAAACGGAATATAAGGGGGGGATCGTGCTTGCGTTCGGCGACGAGGCAAGCAACGAGGAGGAGGTGTCGGTTTTGTTCCAGCTGCCGCATACATACAAAGAAGGCACAAATATATACCCGCATGTGCATTGGGTGGGCGAGGACAACACGGCGGGCAACGTTAAGTGGGGACTGGAATACAGTTGGGCAAATGTTGGCGTGGCGTTTCCAACGACCACGACCATATACGTAATAGATGCCAACGCAGCGACGGACGTGCATAACATGGCCTCTTTCACTGCGATCTCCGGCACGAGCAAAACGGTTAGCAGCATGCTAATATGCAGGCTGTTCCGCAATTCATCAAGCGCCGACGATACGTTTACGGGCAAGTCAGCTTACTTGCTTGAGTTTGATATACACTACCAAATTGATACTATGGGCAGTCGCACGGAGACAGCAAAGTGACAACAGAGCAACAGAAAAGCCTTGACGCGCTAGTGACGGCGATGCAGGTGCTAGCGAACGCGCACATCCAGATTCTGGCTGGCCCACCGCTGCCCGCACCCGCACCCGCACCGGAACCGGAGCCCGCGCCGACCGCGGAAAACGCGAAGGTCATGGCGTGATCAATGAGTATCCCATAAATCACAAGCCGATTAACGTTCGCGGCCCGTGGACCACGTCGGACGAGATTTGGTATGGCGGCGTGAGCGGCACGTTAAAGACGGCCCCTGAAACGTACACGGCGACGCGGAACTGGTTCGTTGCGCTGACGCCGTCCGCGCCGCCGGACGACCCGGACATTCCCGAGGGCGCGATAGGCATCAGTACCATCGAACAGTTGCAGCTGATCGGCAACGACCCGGCCTATCCGCTGGACGGTGACTATGTGCTGACGCAGGACATAGACGCGAGCGATACCGAGACGTGGAACGACGGGGCGGGGTTTGAGCCGATTGGCAGTTTTTTTACGCTGTTTACCGGCACGCTGGACGGTCAAGGCTACGGCGTGACGGACCTGTACATTAACAGGCCGACTACAGATTATATTGGCCTGTTTGGCTTGGTATCTGGCACAATTACAAACGTCTATACGACAGGTACCATTACCGGAAGCAACTATGTTGGCGGCGTGTGCGGCGGACATGGTGGCACAATTACGAAATGCTATTCTGAATGCGCGGTATCAGGCGGGAATGATATTGGTGGATTATTTGGCGTGTGCACGTTTGGCGATACGCGCAATTGTTATGCAACAGGTGCGGTAAATGGGAATGAGCGTATTGGCGGGCTATGCGGACAGAATTACGACAGCACGGTGACGAACTGCTATGCGACGGGCGCGGTGACGGGTACAAGTTCTGTAGGCGGGCTGGTCGGGGCCAACTTTTATGGCACGGTGACGGCGTCATACTACGACACGCAGACCACGGGACAGGCGGACAACACGGGCAAGGGCGCGCCGCGCACTACGGCGGCCATGTACCAGCAGGCTACGTTCACCGGCTGGGACTTCGGCGTGGTCTGGACGATCATCGAGGACACGGATTACCCGCGCCTTGAATGGGAAAGCGCAGGCACATAATGGCTGTAGTGCAAGGACTGGAAATTAGGGCGGGCGGCATTTGGCAGGGCATTACACAGCACATTTACGACGCCGAATGGGTGCAGGGCGTAAACGTCAGCGACCAGTTGACGTTCACCGTGCCGACCTCAGAGGTGGACGAGTTCCTCGTCATCGGCGCGCAGGTCTACCTGCGGCGCGGCGACGATGCCGACCTGCACCGCATATTCGTGATCGAGGAGATCGAGGTCGGGTACGGCGAGCGGCAGGAGACTAAGTTCACAGCTTACGATTTGCTGCACTGGCTGGGAAAAGTCACACTCCCTGTGGACTATCCGCCGGACCCTTGGGGCAATGGATATGAGCCAAAGGTGCACCAGACAAATTTTCCGAAAAACGCGCCGAAACCACCACGCACAATACGCGCGGCATCGTACGTCAGCGGTTTGCTAAGCTACCAGTCGTACGTGACGTTTGGGGGAATGGGTTCATCGTTTGATATTGATCTGGAATACGAGGACGTGTTTGTCGAGGCCGGTACGACGCTACTGGATGCGTTGCACCGGCTACGCGACAAGATCGGCGGGATGATACATGTGCGTGACGGAGGTGGGCTGTACTGGTATTCCAAGCGGTGGATTAATAGCCCGCCCGAATGCGTCTTAGATACAGACAACATAATTTCCTATACCAAACGCACAGATTCCAGCGGAACGGAAACACAATACAGTTACGACATAGATGTTGCCGACCTCTCGCAAATTGACGAGACGCAGAGCGGCATAATCGCCGTCGGCGCGCGCTTGACGTTCGGCACCGAATCACTGTGGATAACGGACATTCGCCAAAAACTGGACGCGCCTATCCGCGCGCGTATAAGTGGGTCCAGTACTCTTGACGCCACAGGACGCAGCCAGGATTTAACGGAATATCTGAACGACCTTGCCGCGCGCAACGCCAGAAACGCACACAAAATCACCCTGCTGGAAAAACACCTTGATCACGGGTTGCAGTACGACCCTGACGGCGCGGGACCGACCGACGGGCCGTACCCCTACGAATCCGACGAGACATATATAACGGACGTGAGCGAGGCGTAAAGAATGAAGGCGGGACCAACGAGGTACTCGGCTATGTCGGTACACGGAACGAGGTGGCGCGCGCTGACCACCGCCATTATGCGCTTTATGGCCAGGACGTAGAAGTTAGCTACATTTACGGAAGCACCCAAAGCAACGGCGGTCGTGATGCCGTCGCGCGCGTTGGGCATAAGCACCCCGTGAGCTATGGGAAGGCATCTGATATACAAGCGGCGACAGGCACGACGGCGGCGGCAGGCAGCAACGACGCCATAGCGCGGATAGACCACCAGCACCCGCTGCGCTACGGGAGGGCGAGCGACATCCAGCCCGTCGGCAAGACGGCCGCTGCAGGCACCAGCGACAAGGTGGCGCGCGCGGACCATGTGCACGTCGGCGCAAGCGGTGAGGGCGGCGTTGACCCGATCACGGAAATCCCGTACGGCACGGCCGTGCGGTCGACAGGCACGGCAAATAACGCGGGGACCAGTGACGATGTCGCGCGAGTTGACCATGTGCACCGTGTGACATTCGGCACAAACATACGAAGTGTAGGCACCTCGAACAGCGCAGGCACCGCAAGTTATCCCGCGCGCGCGGACCATGTGCACAAAGGATTAGAAAGCGATTCGACGAACTTATTTAAGGTATCTGAATTGAGTAATGACGGGAATAAAATAAAAGGGTACTTATGGTCAAGCCTTGCCGACGGGTGGGACTCAGGTATGAGTGAAGTCTACAAGCCCCATGTGCTGCAAGAGGCATCGTGGAACGAAAAATTATTACACTATTGCGACGGAACACAGATGAGTTACACTCGACTAACAAAATACTCACGCGAGGCGATGGACTATTACGGAAATAAGGAAATTCAATTCATTACACCCATGTATTACATAAATGAGGTGCTTATGGTTCAAAAGTCACCATCTAACGGGGAATGGGTAGACATGAATAACGCGGGCCGCAGTTGGGCGGCATGTGAGGAGGATTAAATGTTGACGTCGGGCGAGTACATCGGACGAACACCGCTAGGCGCGTATATTCGATCCCCCAATGGAGCGCGGTATTTAACAAAAGATGCCGAGATTCCACCCGATATTAGTTTGGGGTTAAAAAAGTACAACTCTATTTATAAGGTCACGGGGACAGGCGACATTATTTATGATCACGATGAATATTGGGAATCCACCACATTATATAATATGTTTAGTATAACCATTCCACCACATTGGGCTGGTGCCGCTTGGAGCATGGGCTTAGGATCGGGATATAATGGAGGATTTTTTGATGTTCCATACGCACTCTTTGTGTCGCGTAACCAATTTGAAATCGTAATGATGGATACAAAACGAGCAGATTATCTCAATTATTATGTAGAAGAAGCAACTAATTATGATCCGTTTGATCCAGATTGTTATAAGGCTGGCTGGAGTCCATTATATGAGAGTTCATTTCGACAGGTGGTAAGTACGACCCCTTATATTCGACCTGCGATCTTGTTAGATCAAGTTCCGATTCCTGGTACTATAGATTTTTCTCTTTGGAAATTTACATATAATTATACCATACACTCGGACCTTAATCGGCATATTTTTCTCCCTGTGTCAACGGTGGAATATGTCCCCACTTCTGGAGGTCGCATTACGGGAGACAAAAGACAATCTGTACAGTGGAACTTCCAGATGGGCGGCATCTCATACCCGAGCATGACCAGCAGCGTAACCGCACAGCCAGACTCAGAATGTGAATTTTATAAGTGGGTCGATAAATCGATAACTGCCAATTACGCCTCATATACTGCTCCGAATATTAGGCAAGATTATTCCAACGGGGGACATAAAAAGATTTACGCATACTTTAGAGATAAAAAAACAGAAGCCGAATAAAGGAGTATTAATGTTATCATCCGCCCCGCAACTTGTTGCCGATGCGACGCATGGGATCAACTGGAGCGTCTGGCTGTCGCTGGGCGCGCAGATGCGTGAGTGCAGCGACAGGCTTACTCGCCTGGAGCAGCACTGCGCCGATATCCAGGCCGCCAAAAAAATGACATAACCCGGCGGCATGTGGCCGCCGAGCCCAGGGCGCGTCGCGTATACTGGTAACGCCTACACCGCGCCCGAATATTTTGCGCGAACCGTTCAGAAATTCTTAACGGTTCGCGCCTGTTTTTTTTCCCCTGTCTTGCGTTTCGGCCAATGTTTACAGGCTTTTTTGAATGAAAAAATAGTTGAAAAAAAAGCTTGACTTTGGGTGTATAATCGGGTATAATGGGTATAGAAAGTTGAACGGGAACGCAAACAACGAAAGGGAAAGAAAATGAAACTTACAGCGAACAGTCGCAAGTCCAGAACACAACGCCCCACGGGGCACAACAGAAAGGGAACGACATGAGCACCTACATTATGATCAACGATTACAGGAAAAGCACGGGAGACGGATTCGCGAACACCTGGCGGGCTTGGGAGTGTGACTCAATCGCACACCGAAACCAGATTTTGAAAGAGGGCTTGCCCGTCACGGATTACGTAATCCGCAATGCCGACGGCTCGGAAGAATATCCTGTCTCCGTTGCTGGGCTCCGGGTGCCCACAGCGGCGGAACGCCGGGAAGCCAAGCACAGCCCGATCCCGGCGGATCACGTGCGCGATTATCGCCCCTAGCAGAGCGGCGGGGCCATGTGCCCCGTTAATGCGCCCCGGCTGGGTGGTCCAGTCGGGCTGGTCGCAAGCCCAGGAACAAACAACAACGAAAGGGACAAGGCAATGAACATGAGCTATGACGAACACAAACAGAATGCTGCGGATTTTATCGCACTGAGCAGCGATCTGGCGCGTGGCGAAAAAATCGACCGCGCTGAATTGCGGCAGCAACTGGCGCACACCTATGCAGACGATGACGACGTTGAGGCTATTGCTGAAATGATCGAGGCTATTAACAACTAGTACACCACGCGGCCCGGCGCGCAACGTGCGCGATTATCGCCCCTAGCAGAGCGGCGGGGCCATGTGCCCCGTTAATGCGCCCCGGTCGGATAGGCTGACCGGGCTGGTCGCAAGTCCAGAAGTAAAGCCCCACGGGGCAAAACGAAAGGGATTGACAATGAGCGAATTCATGTTTCTGGTCGGGAAAGGACATCTTGGAAAACGCGCGGATCAAATCGCCCGCAAACACGGCGCGGTATTGATCAACCACACAGACCCCGGCTGTGGCTGCGGGTATGGGTGTACCTACGACTGTCCGGAAAATCGGCGACACTGGTTTTGCTGCCCCAACCTGGGCGAACCGTTCGACTCCGCCACGGCCCGCGCCGTGGAAGCCGATCTGCGACAGGCTAAAATTCTCAAGTCGAATCCAGTAGCCTACAAAGCGGCGGACTGGCGGACTGGCTCAAGGCACCCGAGTGCGCGGTCTATGTGAGCCACGCCTGCGACGCGGTACGGTAATCGAGTAGCAGAGCGGCGGGGCATCGGCCCCGTTAATGCGCCCCGGCTAGATAGGCTGGCCGGGCTGGTCGCAAGCCCAGGAATTGAAACAACGAAAGGGAATGACGATGAAAACGAAAATCGATCAGATGATTGCAGATTTGGCAACAGCGACGGACGACGCCGCATTCGTCGCATGGGCAGCCATGTGGGCAGATGGAGCGCGCGGTATAGACGCCGTGCGCGAGATATTACAGGACATGCAGACGCGAAACGGCCGCATACCGCACGGTCGGGCACTGCTACGGGCTGCGGAATGTGCAGATCATTTACTCACGGCTGAGTGGGCCAAAAAGTGGGGAGAGGATATGGATCAGACGCCGGAGGCAATGGAAGAAGAATCCGGAGACGGATTCACCAAGAGCGGCCACAGAGAGTATCTGTCACATATGCGTGCAGCGCGGGAGTGCTACCGCAAGGCGGATCACGTGCGCGATTATCGCCCCTAGCAGAGCGGCGGGCAAACAAACAAGAGACAGGACAATGAATAAATACCGAATCGGACGGACGGAAACAGGCCGCTACTATGTGGCGGATGAATGGGGCAATGTGATCTATGGACTTGATCGGCAAGTCTGCCACTATGAGGACTGCGAGCGGTGGATAGATGCAGCCAATCGGGAGGCCGACCATGCCGAAAAGTAACGACCTGCTGACCCTGCGCGAGGTGGCCGATCTGCTGGGTGTGTCTTACGAGACCGCCAAAAAGTGGCGGCAAAAAGGACTGATCCCGGCGCCCGCGGTGTACGTCACGCGGCGCCACCAGCGATGGGCACGCAAAACGATTGAACGCATAGGCCAAACCGGAAGAGTGGATTGACAAAACTGAAAGGGAAACGAATGGAACCGACATGGACATGGGACACAGCGCGGGCGGCGGGTGTGCTGGCTGACGAATGGCTAGACCTGCGCTACGCGAACCTGCACGACGCGGACCTGCACGACGCGCACCTGCGCGGCGCGCACCTGCACGGCGCGGACCTGCACGGCGCGGACCTGCGCTACGCGGACCTGACCGGCGCGAACCTGCACGGCGCGAACCTGCACGACGCGGACCTGCACGACGCGCACCTGCGCGGCGCGCACCTG
>ERZ795054.877-NODE-877-length-32259-cov-5.093249_pt1 | contig 32259 bp, 26 predicted proteins | sample MGYA00375138_ERZ795054 | MGnify/ENA primary metagenome ERZ795054 (study PRJEB30183, sample SAMN05720215) | anaerobic digester metagenome | isolation source: active sludge of municipal wastewater-treating anaerobic digesters | place: USA | collected 2014-12-23 ... | reverse complement strand
CGCGGTTTTGCTTACGCCGCCCGAGCGTCTAATCTTGAATGGAGTGACCCGCCGGTTTGTGATAAAATGCGCCCTCGACCTCGGATTTCAGGTCCAAGAGGTTCCGCTGACCCGACACGAGTTTTTCAGTGCGGATGAGGCTTTTCTTTCCAATACTTCCTGGGAGATTCTGCCCGTTCGCGAACTGGATGCCCGTTCGATCGGGGCGGGAAAACCGGGTCCCGCAACTTTGAAACTGCACCGCTTTTTTAAAAGGAGGGTTCAACAAGATGTCGCGTCATACCGTTCGCAGGGCACTGATCAGCGTTTCCGATAAAAACGGCCTTATTCCTTTCGCTAAAACTTTACACAAACACGGGGTGGAAATTCTCTCCACCGGCGGCACGCTAAAGGCGTTAAAACAAGCCCGGGTGCCGGCCATCGCCGTGGAAGATTACACAGGATTTCCCGAAATGCTCGACGGCCGCGTAAAGACCCTGCACCCGAAGATCCACGGCGGGCTTTTATTCCTTCGTCATAAGAAAAGCCATCAAAAACAGGTCAAAGCGCACGGGATCAAACCGATCGATCTCGTCGTTGTGAACCTCTATCCCTTCGAAGAGGTTACAAGCAAGGGGAATCTGAACATGGACGGGGCCAAAGAGTTCATCGATATCGGCGGACCTTCCATGTTGCGTTCCGCAGCAAAGAACTACGAGTCTGTGACGGTCATTACCGATGTTGCCGACTATGAACGCGTCGCTAAAGAGCTGGACGAACATAAAGGGAGCGTAACCGATGAGACCCGTTTCGCGCTCTCCCAGAAGGTTTTCGAAAGAACCTCGGCTTATGACGCTGTCATCAGCCAATTCATGGCGAAACACAAGAAAAAAACAGAAACCGAAGCCGCGCTCCCGCCCCAATTTGTTTTCCATTTCAAAAAATCACAGGATTTGCGTTACGGCGAGAATCCTCACCAGAAGGCCGCTTTTTATATCCCGACCACGCACAAAGCGTCTGTTTCCTGGACGCAGCTTCACGGCAAAGAACTTTCCTTTAATAATCTTATGGATGTTGATGCCACGTTGGACGTGCTCGCCGAATTCAACGCGCCGGCGGCGTGCGTGATCAAACACAATAACCCTTGCGGCATTGCGCAGGACACGCAAGCGCTTGTGGCGGTCGAGAAAGCGATCGACGGAGATCCTCTCTCGGCTTTTGGCGGGATTGTGGGCGTCAACCGCTGCTGCGACCGGAAGATCGCCGAGAAGATCCTTGAGAAGCTCGCCTTTTTTGAAGTTCTGGTAGCGCCTTCCTTTAAACCGGGGGCTTTGAAACTTTTAAAAGCCCGAAAGAACCTCCGGTTGATCGAAGTCCATCAATTCCGCGACGAAAACCTCTACGATGTGAAATTCCTGCGCACCGGTATTCTTGTTCAGGAAAAGGACCGGCCCATTAAAGACCACATGGCGGAACTTAAAAAGAAACTCCATTTTGTGACGAAAACAAAACTTTCCGAGACCGAGATCGACGAGCTGCTCTTTGCGTTCCAGTGCTCCAAGGTCGTCAAATCGAACGCGATCGTGTTGACCCAAGGGAAACGCACCGTCGGGATCGGGGCGGGGCAGATGTCGCGGGTGGACTCGGTGCAGATCGCGATGCAAAAGGCCGGCTATCTCGCTGAAGGCGCCATGCTCGGCAGCGACGCTTTTTTTCCGATGCCCGACTCCATCGAGATCGCGGCTCAGCACAAGATCAAGGCCATCATCCAGCCCGGTGGCTCGATCCGGGACGCCGATGTGATCGCGGCTTGCGACCAGGCCGGTATCGCGATGGCTTTTACCGGCGAGCGGCATTTCAAACATTAAAAACAGGGGCCTGTAGCCCGGGACTCGCCCCTCGTAAAAGCGGGGCATCCAAACGAGTCCCGAGTCCCGAGCAATGAACTACACCCAAGCTCTTCATTATCTTGATTCCTTTTTGAATCTCGAAAAATTAAGCCGCTTTCCGGCGAATCCTTTCTTTAATCTCAAGCGGATGGAGTATTTGCTTCAAGCGGGAGGTCATCCCGAAAGAAGTTTTTTCCCTATCCTGATCGCAGGGACGACGGGTAAAGGATCGACGGGTTTTTTCCTTGAGTCGATCCTTAAAGCCAACCATCTTCGCGTTGGCTATTATCATTCTCCTCATGTTGAAGACCCGCGCGAAAGAATTCGCGTCCAGGGGTGCATGGCCTCCCGGACAATGTGGGCTCAAGGGCTCTCCGAGATCCGAAAACTTCTTCGGTCCGGGCCCATGCCAAAAAAACTGGGAGTTCTGACTTATTTTGAGATCCTGACGTTCCTTGCCATATGGATCTTCTCAAAGCTGGATGTGAAGATCGGTATTTTTGAGATCGGTCTCGGCGGCCGGCTTGACGCAACCAACGTTCTTCGGGCGCCGCTTGTGATCCTGACGCCTATTCATCTGGATCACGAAGCGTTTTTAGGCAATACGGTCGCTAAGATCGCGGCGGAAAAAGCGGGCATTATCAAATCCCACGCTCATGTGGTGACGGGAAAACAATACCCGGAAGCATTCCGGGTGATCCAACGCGCCGTCAAAAAGAACCGCGGAGTCCTATGGCGCACCAAACCGGTTTCGGGCATACCGCTCGGGCTTGCGGGGGATTTCCAAAAAATGAATGCCGGCGCAGCCTGGAAAGCCGCGGAGATATTAAAAACGCATTTTGGTTATCCGATATCTTCCGAACAGGCGAAAAAAGGATTACAGGACGGGAACTGGAAAGGCCGGATGGAAAAATTCCAGCGGAATGGACGACAAGTCATCCTGGACGGCGCGCACAATCCTCTTTCGGTCCGGGAACTTGTCCGGTCGCTTAAAAAAGAAAAGATCAAAGATCCCTGGCTTTTATTCGGCGCCATGAATGATAAGAACAGCCGTGAAATGCTCAAGGTTTTAAGCGGGTATTTTTCCAGAGCGATCTTAACAGGCATCGAGGGCAATCGCGCCAAATCCGTCGGGGAACTTGTCGAAGAAGCCAAAGGGCTTTTCAAATACGTTCTAACGGCTCAGAATATCAGGGAAGCATTTTTTATGACCGAAAAATTTTTAGAGCCGGGAAAATGCGCCGTCATCACGGGATCGTTTTATCTGGTCGGAGCGGCGCGGAGGATCCTTACTCATGTCTAGATTCGAGCTCGACGACACCATCGCAGCAATCGCGACCCCCGCGGGGGAAGGCGGCATCGCGGTGATCCGTGTGTCCGGCCCCGGCGTTTTTGATGCGGTCGATCCTTTTTTTATTTCTCATGAAAATAAAAAACTTCGGGACCGCTCCGCCAACACGATCCATTGGGGAAAATTTACCGATCCCTCCGGGCTTGCCGTGGATCAAGTGCTTGTCAGTATTTTTAAAGCCCCGCAATCCTATACCGGCCAGGATGTGATCGAGATCAGCTGCCACGGCGGCCTTGCCGTCACAAGAAAGATCCTCGGTGTTCTTCTTGAAAAAGGAGTCCGTCACGCCGAACCGGGGGAATTCACCCGCCGCGCGTTCCTCGCGGGCAAGATCGACCTTACGCAGGCGGAGGCGGTACTGGATCTTATCCGCGCCAAAAGCGACCGCTCGCTTGAGATCGCCGCTTGCCAGCTTTCAGGGTCGCTTTCCCGCGCTTTCAAGGAGTTAAAAGAAAAGATCCTGCGGCTTTTGGCGCATATGGAGGCCTATCTTGATTTTCCGGAGGAAGACCTGGAGGTCGACGTGAAGGCCGGCATGCAAAAACAGTTCACGGAGATTTTGGAAAAAATCCGTTCGCTTCTTTCCGGATTCGAACGCAACGCGCGTCTTCGCGAAGGAATCGTTGTGGCGCTTGCGGGAAAACCCAATGTCGGAAAATCCTCCATCTTTAATGCGCTTTTGGAACGTGACAGAGCGATCGTTTCGGAATTGCCGCACACGACACGCGATCATTTGGAAGAGCCGCTTGAGATCGGCGGCGTTTATCTTCGTTTACGGGACACGGCCGGGCTTATTTCCACGCCGGAACATCCGCTGGACAAGATCGGCATGGACCGGACACTTGAAACGCTGCAGGAAAGCTATTTGATTCTTGATGTGATCGATGGATCCGCGCCGCTCGATGAAACAGACAAGCATGTTCTCTCCCAAGTGCCCGAAAACAAGAAGAAGGTCATCCTCGTTAATAAATCTGATCTGCCGCTGCGCATCAAAATGGTCGAACTTAAGGCCTTTGCAGGAAAACAACCCCTGATCCGCCTTTCAGCAAAGACGCGGGAAGGGTTCAAGGAACTCGAAGAGAGCATCACAAGACTTTTGGAACGTGGCGCAGGCAGTGAAGGAGAACAGATCACGCGATTGCGGCATCAAAAAGCTTTGGAGGCAACGCTTGACGCCTTGCTTCGCGCCGAAAGCTCTTTTCGGAAGAAAACATCATTTGAATTCATCACACCGGATCTTCATGTAGCCCTTGGATCGGTCAAAGAGCTTATCGGGGAAGTTTATTCAGAGGATCTTCTCGATGTGATCTTCTCGGAATTCTGCATTGGCAAATAATTTTTTCAGGGAATCCGAAAAAAAATTCAATTTGCGTTTGACTTCGGAACTTTCTTTGCTATCCTTGTCTGGAATTTATTTCTAAATGGTTGACAAGGATTGCCCCCAATTTCAATTTTATTGAAATTGATAGGTATTGGGACTAAAATCCCTTTCGTTAAAGATTGCTGGAAGAAAAATCTTTAGAAAAAAGAATTTATAAATCTTAACAGTGAACGCAAGAAGCGTTCGAAATGTCTTATTCAATTTGAGCGACCCTAGCAGCTGTTTTTGAAACAATAAAAAAGGGGTTAGGGCGACACGAACTGCAAAAAGCGATACTTAAGGGAAAAATCACCTGTCATGCAAGAAGTAAAAATTTCAAACCGAATACTATATATAGTATGTGCTTTTAATAACCTCACCTACATATAGTAATATTTAATAAGCTTTTAAAAAGTTTATCGGGAGAATACAAAGCGTGAGCGCCGAAAAATTAGCGACCTTGGAAGCAAGCGTCAAGCCGGGGAATGGCCTGGTATTCAAGCGATTTTTTACCAATGCGGGCGTCCATCCTCTGGATGAGGTCCGGTATGTGAAACGCAGTTCGGTGATCACGAATCCCGACGGCTCGGTGGTCTTTAAAATGGAGAACGTGGAGGTTCCGGAGAGCTGGAGCCAGCTTGCGACAGACATCATCGTTTCAAAATATTTCCGCAAAGCGGGCGTTCCCGAGACCGGATCCGAGGTCAGCGCCCGTCAAGTGGTGTCTCGCATCGCTCATTCACTCCGTGTCGCCGGAGAAAAGTTCGGCGGTTATTTTAAAAGCGGGGAGGACGCTCAAGTTTTCGAAGAAGAACTGCTTCATCTCCTGATCAACCAAAAATGCGCTTTTAATTCCCCCGTATGGTTCAACTGCGGGATGGATCTTTACGGGATTAAGGGGAGCGGCGGCAATTTTTACTGGGATCCGGAAACGGATACGATCCGTCAAACCGCGGATTCTTATTCGCACCCGCAGTGTTCGGCCTGTTTCATTCAATCGGTCGAAGATAATCTTATGTCCATTTTTGATCTGATCAAAAATGAAGCGCGTCTTTTTAAATACGGTTCGGGGACGGGGACGAACTTTTCAAAACTCCGCGGCCGCCAGGAAAAACTTTCAAGCGGCGGGACCTCTTCGGGGCTGATGTCCTTTTTGGAAGTGCTTGACCGCGGGGCGGGAGCGACCAAGTCCGGCGGCACCACGCGGCGCGCCGCGAAAATGGTCTGTCTCGATCTTGATCATCCGGAGATCGTGGATTTTATCAACTGGAAGGTTCGCGAAGAAAAAAAAGTCGCCGCATTGATCGCCGCGGGTTATTCCTCGGATTTTAACGGCGAAGCTTATAAAACCGTTGCCGGACAGAACTCGAATAATTCAGTCCGCGTTTCCGATGAATTCATGCGCGCCTATCTTAACGACGGCAAATGGCAGACCCGTTACCGTACGAACGGCGACGTCTGTGAAACTTTTCAAGCCAAAGACCTGATGGACCAGATCGCCTTCGCGGCTTGGGCCTGCGCCGACCCCGGCGTGCAATTCGACACGACGATCAATGATTGGCACACCTGCGCCAACACCGACCGCATTCATGCTTCCAACCCCTGCTCGGAATATATGTTCCTTGATGATTCGGCCTGCAACCTGGCCTCCGTCAATGTCATGCGGTATTTGCGGCCTGACGGCACCTTCGACATCGAAGGTTTCCGCCATACGGTCCGCATTTTCATCACCGCCATGGACATCATCGTGGATTACGCGTCCTATCCGACCGAGGTGATCGGGAAAAACAGCCACGCTTACAGGCCGCTCGGCATTGGTTATGCGAATCTGGGGAGTCTTTTGATGGTGAGCGGCATTCCCTATGACAGTCCGAAGGCTTTGGCGATCTGCGGTGCCCTTACCGCGATCCTGACCGGTCATTCTTACCGGACCTCGGCCGAGATTGCGGCCTCGAAAGGTGCTTTTCCGGAATATAAAAAGAACGAAAGCTCCATGCTTCGCGTCATCGAAAAGCACCGCACCGCGGCGCATAAGATCTCTTCCGAACATTGCTGGCAGAGCATTTTGGTCGCGGCCCACGAGGATTGGGAAGATGCCCTCGCGATCGGCAAGCTCTATGGTTACCGCAATGCGCAAGTCTCGGTGATCGCGCCGACCGGCACGATTGGTCTTCTGATGGACTGCGACACCACAGGGATCGAGCCGGATTTTGCGCTTGTGAAGTTCAAAAAACTCGCGGGCGGCGGTTACTTCAAGATCATCAACCAATGCGTTCCTGCCGCTTTGCAAAAACTTGGTTACTCTGAAAGCGAGATCCAAAGTATCGTCGAATATGTCCAGGGGACTTCACGCCTGGAAGGGACGCCGTGGATCAACCGCGAAACCCTGGCGGCTAAGGGGTTGAACAACGCCGAATTGGATAAGATCGACGCGATGCTGCCTTCCGTTTTTGATCTTAGTTTCGCTTTCACGAAATGGACGCTTGGAGAAGACGCGCTGAAACGTCTCGGCTTTAAGCCTGAGGATTATAATCATCTCCGTTTCAATGTCCTGGAGGCGCTCGGATTCTCCAAAAAAGAGATCGAAGACGCCAACCATGTGACCTGCGGGATGATGACCATCGAAGGCGCGCCGCTCTTAAAAGAAGAGCATCTTCCGGTTTTTGACTGCGCGAACCGGTGCGGGAAATACGGCAAACGTTATATCGAGCCCATGACGCATGTCCGGATGATGGCCGCCGCGCAACCTTTTATTTCCGGCGCCATCTCCAAGACCGTGAACCTTCCGCACGAGACCACGGTCGAGGAGATCGAAAAGATCTACGTGGAGTCCTGGAAGATGGGGCTTAAAGCCGTGGCGCTTTACCGTGACGGGTCCAAACTTTCCCAGCCCTTGAACACAAAATCCGGGGATTCGGCGGTGGATAAAAAATCCGAAAAGAAAAATGACCTCGCGCCCGCGCATCCGCCGGCGCTCCAGCGAAAACGTTTACCCAAAAAACGCGTGGGGATCACGGTGGAATCCCGCGTCGGCGGGCAAAAAGTCTATCTCCGGACAGGCGAATATGCCGACGGTTCGCTCGGAGAGATCTTTATCGATATCCATAAGGAGGGCGCGGCGTTCAGGTCCATGATGAACTGTTTCGCAATTGCGGTCTCCCTCGGGCTTCAATATGGCGTGCCGCTTGAGGAATTCGTGAACGTATTCACCTTTACCCGCTTTGAACCCCAAGGGCTTGTGGACCATCCGAACATCAAGCTCTCGACTTCGATCGTGGATTATCTTTTCCGCGTGCTGGGGATGGAATATTTGGGCATGACCGAATTCGTCCAGATCCCGCCCGCGCCCGAGGATCTGCAGGTCCACAAGAGGGCTATCGCCTCTGCCGCGCAGCCGTCCGTGATCGAAGCGCCTCCGCCGGCCAAAGAACCCGCGCCGCAGGCAAGCGTTGTGAAAAAAAATACCGCCCTTCATGCGGCCGGCGCCAACGAACATCTTTCCAGCATGATGGGTGACGCGCCTTTCTGCACGAATTGCGGGCATGTCACGGTCCGGAGCGGTTCCTGTTACAAATGCCTCAATTGCGGTAACAGCATGGGGTGTTCTTAACGGCCCTTTCCTTCTCTGGCTCTTTGTAGGGAAATACGGTAAAATTTTCTCCTATGAATTCCCATGAACCCATCGAAGCGACAGAGAAACTTTTCACGCGCACCCGTTCGCGCGATTACCGTGACTGGGCTCATTTCGGCATCTTTTTCCTGATCATCGCCGTTTTTACCCTTTTGCTGGCGACCCATCGGCTCGACCGCTTGGAAGATCTGGTTCGTGACGGATTTCTCAAGCATGCGGCCTGGAAACAGACCCATTCCGATATCGCTCTGGTCGAAATATCCGAGGCCGCCATCGACGAAATAGGCCCTTGGCCGTGGCCAAGAAGTTATCATGCGATCATCGCGCGGCTTCTAAGCGAATGGAAAGCGGCCGCCCTTGTTTTTGATCTGGACCTTTCTGAAACAACGGACCCCAAGAACGATTCGGACCTCGCGCAAGCGCTTTCGAGGATCGAAGCGCCCTTTTATTTCCCCGCGGACCTTCGGCCGCAAAAAGAAAAGAAATTCTGGGTGCATGGCATCCCGGTGGTCCTCGATACGGGGGAAGGAAAACGAAGCTGGGTCCACGTTCTTCCGGAATTCGAAAAACAGGCCCAAGGCGTGGGGCACGGCTATCTTTCGCCGGATCCCGACGGGGTTTTAAGGCGCTTTGATCCGGTGGTGAAGGACGGAAAGGAGGAGCATCTCTTTCTTCCGTTGCGGGTCGCTTCCGATTACAAAAAAGACCCCGCTTTTGCTCCCCGGGATTGGAAGCCGCTCAAAGACAGCGGCGGCAAGATCCTCATTCCCTGGAATGAAAATCTTGGCTGGGAAATGACCCGTTATTCCTGCTCGGACCTGATCCACAGTTTTTACGCCCTTCAGAAGGGAGCCCGTCCGGTCATCGACCCGGGAAAGATCTCCGGGAAAATATGCCTGATCGGGCCGACGGCCTCCGGCGCCGCGGAACTTAAAACAACCCCCTTAGGCACCGCTTACCCTAAGGTCAATATTTACGCGCAGGTCCTGAACGCGGCGCTGACCGGGAACTGGATCCGGCCCGTTCCGTTCTGGGGGAATCTCCTGTGCCTTTTAGGTGTTGGTGCTCTGACGATGTTTCTTTTTGTGACGCTCCGGGGCGCGTGGTTTTTTATCGCAGGCCTTTCGCTCGCGGCGGGATGGTTCCTTTTTTGTTTCCTGGCTTTTACGCGCGGGCATCTCTGGTTTTACGCCGTTTACCCGGTCCTTCTCATCCTCTGCTTATTTATTTTCTCGGCGATCTATGTGCAGATCATAGCAACACGCGAGAAATCCCATCTTTTCCATCTCGCGACGCGCGACGGACTGACCGAACTTTACGTGATCCGTCATTTCCGGTTGATCATGAACCAGATCGTAAGGGAAGCGAGCCTGCGCAAGGAGCCTTTGTCCGTCATTTTGCTCGACATCGACAATTTTAAAAGCATCAATGATACTTACGGCCATCCGGCAGGGGATATGGTGCTTAAAAAAACCGCTTCCATTATCTTGCATTTTATCCGCAAAAGGCGCCCCTTCCGGGAGATCGATTTTGCCGCCCGTTACGGAGGCGAGGAATTCATCATCATGCTCCGGAAGGCGGGCCTTAGGGAGGCGGCTTCCGTTGCCGCGGAACGCATCCGGAAGAAGATCGAAGAAACAAGGTTTGAATGGGAGGGTAAGCTGATCCGCGTCACGGCCAGTCTCGGCGTCGCCTTCCTTCATCAGGGCGAGAACGTCCCGGACTCCATGGTCCACCGCGCGGACGCCGCGCTTTATAAAGCCAAGGCCTCCGGAAAAAACCGGGTTTGCACCGAAAACCGCTGATTTTTCGCGCCTTGACCGCAACGCCGCGAACACATAGACTTTAACGCGTTTTCACGCGCGGGACTCGTAAAGAACAAGAAACTAATACGAGTCCCTAGTCCCGAGGCGCGAGTCCCTGATTAAAAGGAGAGGTGGCAGAGTGGTCGGATGCGGCGGTCTCGCCACCGCCTGCAAAGCGGCGGGGTCCCGCCTCTTTTGGGCGGGAAAAACTCAAAAATTTATTTGAATTATGTGGTATGTTTATATTTTAAAAAGCGAAAAAAACAGGTCGGTATTATACCGGTTATACGGAAGTCCTCGAAAAACGTTTGAAGCAACACAATAGCGGAAAGACAAAATCGCTCAAAGCGCATCTGCCAGTTCAAGCTGTTTATATTGAAAAATTTATAAGCAGGCGTGAAGCATTTCAAAGAGAGCGACAAATTAAAAACTACAAAGGCGGAAAAGCATTTAGACGGTTGATTGAGAAAGGCTGATTCGCGGAGGTGTGGCAGAGCGGTCGAATGCGGCAGTCTCGAAAACTGTTAACCGCGTAAGCGGTTCGGAGGTTCGAATCCTCCCGCCTCCGTATTATTTTTTAAGAAAGCAATAATTAAAGAAGGAAAAATTTTGGACTATTTAATTTTTGCCAGGAAATTCAGACCTCAAACCTTTGAGGAGATCGTTGGGCAGGGGACCATCACGACAACCCTGAAGAATGCGATCCGCCAGGAACGCGTGCCGCAAAGTTTTCTTTTTTCCGGCCCCCGCGGTGTGGGAAAAACCTCGACGGCGCGCATTCTCGCCAAAGCTCTCAATTGCAAAGAGGGTCCCACCGAAAAACCCTGCGGCAAATGCGTCTCCTGCAAAGAGATCGAACAGGGAAGCTCCATGGACGTTCTCGAGATCGACGGCGCGTCGAATCGCGGCATTGAAGAGATCCGCACACTGCGGGAAAACGTCAAATTCAAACCTTCAGCGGGTCGTTACAAGATCTATATTATCGACGAAGTCCATTCCTTGACCGGCGACGCTTTTAACGCGCTCCTCAAGACCCTTGAAGAGCCGCCTGCCCATGTCAAATTCATTTTTGCCACGACCGAATCCCACAAAGTGCCGCTTACCATCCTGTCGCGCTGCCAGCGGCTTCAGTTCCAGCGGATCTCGGTTCCGGAAGCCGTCGAAAAGCTCGAAAAGATCGCGCAGAAAGAAAAATTAAAATACGAAAAGAACGCACTTTTTCTGATCGCCAAGAATACCGAAGGCGCGCTTCGCGATGCCGAAAGCCTTCTTGATCAACTGGCGAGTTTTTCGGAAGGAAAGATCAAAGAAGAGGATGTTCTGACGCTTTTAGGGCTCGCCTCGGAGGAGACCTATCTTTCGGTCCTTGGGGCGATCCGAGCCAGAAAGGGCGAAGAAGTTTTTGAATTCGTCAAAAAGATCTACGCGGAAGGCGCCGATCTCGCGCAATTCGCCAAAGGGCTTTTCGAGACCTTCCGCAATCTTTTAATGCTCCAAACAGCGCCCGGCGCCAAATCCCTTATCGAAGCGAACCCTGAAACCATCTCCAACCTTCAAAAACTGGCGGCCGGTTTTTCTCAAGGGGAATTGCTTTTGGGCCTTTCGATCCTTCAAAATCTCCAGGCCCAGTTGCGCCGACCGGTGGCGTCGCCCAAACTTCTTTTGGAAGCCGCGCTTCTCAAGCTTGTTTATATGGAAAACTTAAGACAGATCGATGAAGTCATTCGAGAGGGGGAAGCGGGCAAAAAGAGCAGCGAAGCGGTTTCGGTTGTGGAAAAAAAAACTCAAAAACCGGATATAATCGCCCCCGAAAATAAAACCAATCCAAAACCGCGAAAAATCCCCGAAGCGTCCGATGCCGGAATGTCGTCTGCGGCATCTTTGCAACCGGCGCCGAGCGGCGATCTGACGCTTAACGAGGTTGAAAAAGCTTGGCCTCAGGTGATCGAGCGCGTTAAGGCAAAACGCATGTCGACAAGTCTTTTCCTGGCGGAAGCCGAACCCGCGGAGGTCGAAGGATCCGTCATTATTTTAGGCCTGCCCTCGGAATTCCGTTTTCATAAAGAGACGCTCGAAAAAGATTCTAACAAACAGATCATCGAAGAGGCGTTCACTCAGGCGCTTGGGAAAAAAGTCCGCGTCCAATGCGTCGTGACCGAGCGCGAAGGCGCGGTCCAGGGAGCGCCTGAAGAAATTCCTCCCGTCAAAAATGAAGAAATGCCGGACATTGTTTCCAAGGCCCTTGAGATCTTTGACGGTTCCAAGGTGATCCGTAAAGACTGATTTTAAAGGAAGACCCGCCATGAAAGCTTATTCGGAATTGATGACAAAGCTCGTGGAAGCGCTTTCTAAATTGCCCGGCATCGGGCGGCGCTCCGCCGAACGTATCGTTTTTTATCTTCTCAAAACCAAAAAGGAAGAAGCGCTTACGCTCGGCGAGCTCGTCAAGCAGCTCCGCGAAAGCGTGGTTTTCTGCGGTGTTTGCCATAATTTCTCCGATCAAAAAACCTGCCATATTTGTTCGGATCCCGGCCGCGATCAGGGGGTCATCTGTGTCGTAGAAGACCCTAAAGATGTTGTTGCGATCGAAAAGACAGGAAGCCATCCCGGCGTTTATCACGTGCTTCTCGGCGCGCTTTCGCCTCTCGACGGGATCGGTCCGGACCAGATCTGCATCCAGGATCTTTTGGAACGCGTAAAGCAAAAAAAGGTTCGTGAAGTGATCCTTGCGACCAATCCCAATACGGAAGGGGATGCGACCGCGCTTTATCTTGCCAAGGTCTTGACGCCGCTTAAAGTCAAAGTGACGCGCCTTGCGCGTGGCATCCCGGTCGGAAGCCACATCGAATACACCGATCAAGCCACGCTGTCCCGCGCGTTTTCTGGGCGCCATGACTTTCGTTAAATTAAAAAATCAATAAGGATGTCATGACTGTCCAAGTCACCACAAAAGAAAAGAAAGTCAAGACTTGGGCGTCATCCCGCATGATGCGCTCGCTTCAAGGGATCACGGCGCTTGTGACGGGGGCTTCTTCCGGTATCGGAAAAGCCATGGCGCGGGAACTTGCAAGTCATGGCGCCCATCTCATTCTAGTTTCCCGGAACGCTCAGCGCTTGGAACAGGAAGCCGAAGATCTCCGGATCCGTTTTGGCGTAGCCACCCATGTTTTTCCGGCGGACTTGAACCGTCCTGAAAAAAGACAAGAACTTTTTGACCGGATTCTTGCTCAAGGGTTTACCGTCGATCTTTTGGTCAACAATGCCGGTCTCGCTCACTATGGGCCTTTCGTCGGATCAAGCCTTGAAGAAACCGATGAGATGCTCACGCTGAACGTTCAGGCGCTCACACACCTTACGAGACTGTTCCTTCCCGGCATGATTGAAAGGAAAAAAGGGGGTGTTTTAAACGTGGCGTCGACGGCGGGCTTCCAGCCCATACCCAATCTTTCGGTCTACGCCGCGACCAAAGCGTTCGTTCTTAATTTTTCCGAGGCGTTATGGGAAGAATGCAGAGGGTCCGGCGTCCGCATTTTTTGCCTTTGTCCCGGGAATACCCTCACGCGTTTTCATCAGGCCGCGGGGATCGACCGGCAGAGGATGTTCTTCAGCGCGTCCGCCGCCGATGTGGCGCGTTTTGGTTTGAAAAAATTCCTTCATTCGGGCCGTCCGTCCGGCATTTACGGTTTTTGGAATAAACTTATGATCTATGCCGAGCGGTTGAGCCCGCGGCGCCTTACCGTTTTTGTGACCGGCCTCATGTACCGGTCCGGCAAGAAACCGGCCGTTTAAAGAAAGTTGCGCGGCAACTTCGGGTCGAATACAATAACCCCTCGGTAAAACACGCGGGCATAGCTTAATGGTAAAGTCTCAGCCTTCCAAGCTGACTATGCGGGTTCGATTCCCGCTGCCCGCTTTGTTTTCATTAAACCAATGCGGTGCCGTGGCGGTGTAAGGTCAACCGTCTACGGCATGCGCTGCGGGAGGAGAACCTCGACCGCGAATCGAAACCACAAGTTTCGATTTGTTTGCGGTGCCAGCGCATAGGCGATGGCATTCCCGCTGCCCGCTTTGTTTTCATTAAACAAATACGGTGCCGTGGCGGTTTGGATAACGTGTACGGCAACCGTGCTCTTTTTTAAAGTATGCCTCTTTTTAAAAAAGCCTACTTCTTTTTAGAATACGGGATTTTTCGAACCGTCGCTTTCCTGCTCCGCCTGATTCCCTTACGCGCAAGCTATAAGATCGCCGGCTTTTTCGGCGTTTTTGTCTCAAGAGCGCTGGGCATCCGCCGCAAGACCATGATGAAAAATCTCCGTCTGGCTTTCGGAACGGAAAAAAGCGAAACCGAACTTTTGCGAATCGCCGAAGAATCCATGCAAAACCTTTTCAAGCTTGTGGTCGAATTCATCCGCACGCCGGAAACTTCCGCGCATCCGGAAAGATACATCGAGCCGCCGGATGTAAGCGCGATCCTTGAAGCGATAAAGCAAAAAGGCGGCTTTGTCGCGATCGTTTCGCATTTTGGGAACTGGGAATGGCTCGCGATCCCCATCCAGAAATACGGGCTTCATGTGCATGCGGTGGGCCGTCCGCTTAAAAACCCCTTTCTTTATCGTTACATCAAAAAAATGCGCGAGGCGGCGAACCTTTCAAACATTGAAAAATCCGGCGCGGTGCGTTCTTCGCTTGAGGTCCTCAAAAAGCACGGGATCCTGGCGGTCCTGGTCGATCAGCATGAAAGCCGGGGGTCGGTATGGGTAAACTTTTTTGGCCGTAAAGCCGCGACAAGCACTCTGCCTGCCATGCTGGCCCTAAAATACGAATATCCGGTTCTTCCTGCCTTTTTTTACCGCGATGAAAAAGGGCGCTCCAAGATCCGGTACGGGCCGCTTTTCCCGCTGATCAGGACCGGGCATCTTCAAGCTGATCTTTTGGCCAATACCCAGCAATATGTCGCCAAGATCGAGGAAGAGGTCCGGAAAAAGCCGGGCGACTGGCTTTGGGCTCACCGCCGTTGGCGGACCTCGCTTTTCGGAGATGCTCAAGAGCCATAACCGATTTAACTCATTCCATACCAATGGGTTATAAATATTAGCGGCCTTATATTTTAGACTCGGCGGGCCCCAATCCCTTAAAGCAGCGCTCTGAATATAACTTCAGACTCCGTTGACTTTCGGCCAAATCTCCATATAATAGCCCTATTAATTTTGGGAATGCGAAGAAGTGGGCGCACGAACCCACTTCTTTTTTTTCTCGGGACATGAAAGGGATAGTGACAAAATGTCGCAGGATCTGCTGGCTTCGCTTGAATATATTGAGAAGGAAAAAGGGATCACCAAAGAGGTCCTTTTAGACGCGCTCCGTCACGCCCTTTTGTCCGCCTGCCGCAAAACCTCCCCCGAAAAAGCGGAGGCCTTCGATGTGCAGATCGATCCCCAAACCTTCAAGATCACCATGCTTCTGGACGGCAAAGAGATCAACGACCCCCGTTTCGGCCGCATCGCCGCCCAGACCGCCAAACAGGTCATCATCCAAAAGATCCGCGAAGCCGAACGCGAATCCATTTTTAACGAGTACAGCCATAAACAGGGGGATATCGTTTCCGGGAGCGTCCATCGGATCGAGGCGAAGGCCATTATCGTCGATTTTGGGAAAACCGAAGGCATCTTGCCGGCGCGCGAACAGTCGCCGCTTGATAGTTTCCGTCAGGGGAACATCGTGCGCGCTTATGTCAGCGAAGTGAAAAAAACTTCCAAAGGCCCCGAGGTGATCCTGTCCCGCACGCATCCGGACCTGGTGGCGCAATTTTTCGCTATGGAAGTGCCCGAGATCCATGACGGGCTTGTGAAGATCAAAGCCGTCGCCCGCGAAGCCGGGTCCCGTACCAAGATCGCCGTAGCTTCTACGGACGAAAAGATCGATTGCGTCGGTTCCTGCGTCGGCGTTCGCGGTCAACGCGTTAAGAATATCGTCCGCGAACTCGGGGGCGAGAAGATCGATATTATCCGCTACAGCGATGACGTGGAAACTTATATCAAAAACGCCATGGCGCCGGCCGAACTTAAATCGATCAAACTTGATCCCGAACGCCAAAATGCGGAGATTCTTGTCGAGGACGACCAATTGTCCCTTGCCATCGGCAAAAAGGGCCAAAATGTGCGCCTCGCTTCAAAGCTGATCGGTTGGGAACTTGATGTGCGGAGCGCCGCCCAGATGACGCCGCTCAGCGCGCTCGATGGGGTGGGAGAAAAAACAGAAGAGCTTCTGAAAGCCGCCGGGATCCAAGGGGTCAAAGACCTCCTGAAGAAGACCGCGCAAGAACTTTCCGAGATTCCGGGTATCGGCCCTAAGACCGCAGAGAAGATCATTGCTTCGGCCCAGAAGGCCGTGTCCCGTAAAGAGGCGAAGGAATCCTCGGAGCCGGCAGAAAAGATCGAAAAAGAAGTTCCGGAAAAAAAAGCAACATCCTCTGAAGAGGAGGGCGCTTAACATGCCTGAAAAAAAAGAAAAAAAAGCTACTCCCAAAAAAACCGTCAAAGCCGCCGCCGAAAAAAAGATCGCGCCTAAAAAAGCGGCAACCAAGGCCTCGGCGGTCAAAGCGCCTAAGCCCGTCAAAGAAAAAAAGCCAACTCCCAAGGCCGTTTCCAAAACAAAACATGCCGGCGAAACAAAACCTGTTGAGAAAAAACCCGCTCTGGTAGCGGCGCCCGCCCCGGAGGTAAAGATCCACGCGCCCAAGCCGGCCGTTGTTACTCCGCCGCCTAAAAAAGAGGCGCCCCCCGTTGCTCCCGCGGCCGTCAAAAAACCCGAGCCTAAGCCCGTTGAGACGCAAAAGCCAAAGTCTGTTCCTGTGCCGGCAAAACCGGTCATGCAGGAACCGCCGAAGCCCGTCACGCCTCCGCCGCCTCCCGCAAAAGTCGTAGTCGAGGTCCATTTCCCGATTACCGTAGGGGATCTCGCGCAAAAAATGAACAAAAGGATCCCCGAAGTCATCAAGGCGCTCATGGGGATCGGTATTTTTGCCAACGTCAACCAGCTTCTCAATGAAGAGATCGTTTATGCTGGCGCCGAGGCCCTTGGCGTTGAAGTCAGAAAAATAGAGGACGAAGCCAAAGAGGTCATTAAAAGCGTCGATGCAGAAGACCCCGCGAAGCTTAAACCGCGCCCTCCGGTCGTGACCATGATGGGCCATGTTGATCATGGGAAAACCTCGCTTCTTGACGCGATCCGCAATACCAATGTGGCGGCCAAAGAAAAAGGATTCATCACACAACATATCGGGGCCTACGGCGTGGATATTCCCGGCAAAGGCCATGTGACCTTTTTGGACACGCCCGGCCATGAAGCGTTCACGGCCATGCGCGCCCGAGGCGCTAACGTGACCGACGTTGTCGTTTTAGTGGTCGCGGCCGACGACGGCGTGATGCCTCAGACCATCGAGGCGATCGACCACGCGCGCGAAGCAAAATGTCCGATCGTTGTCGCGATGAACAAGATCGATCTTCCGATCGCCAATCCAGCCAAGGTCATGGGCGAACTCCAGAAAATAGGGCTTGTTCCGGAGGAATGGGGCGGCAAAACGATCGTGGTGAAAGTTTCGGCAAAGACCGGCAAAGGGATCGACGAACTTTTAGACATGCTTCTTCTTGAGGCCGAAGTGCTTGAACTGAAAGCCGATCCGGACCGTCCGGCAGTGGGTATTGTGATTGAAAGCCATATCTCCAAAGGAAGCGGGCCGGTGGCGAGCGTGATCATCCAGAAAGGAACCCTGCGCCTTGGCGACGTCGTTGTTGCGGGGCAATATACCGGTCGCGTCCGCGCCATGAAAAATGACAGAGGCAAGACCGTCCGCGAAGCCGGTCCCACTTACGCAGTGGAGCTGAGCGGTTTGAACGGTGTCCCCGAGGCCGGCGAAACGGTTTATGCCGTCGCGGATGAAAAGATCGCCAAAAAGATTACGGAGCAGAAGATCCTCGATCTTCGTGAACGGCAGATGCGCGGCGCCCCGAAACATATGTCGCTTGAAAGTCTCTACTCAAAGATCTCGGAGGGTAATTTCAAGGAACTGAAGATCATCCTTAAGGCGGACGTGCAAGGTTCGATCGAGGCGCTGACCCAATCGCTGGATAAGATCAGTTCCGATAAATGCCGGCTTCAGGTCATTCACGGCATCGTGGGCGGCATCAATGAGTCGGATGTGATGCTCGCGGCGGCTTCCGACGCCATCATCATCGGTTTTCATGTGAAGGCCGACCCGAAGGCCCTTGTGCTGGCTGAAAAAGAAGGTGTCGACATTCATTTCTACAGCATTATTTATGATGCCGTCGAACAGATCCGCAAAGCCATGGAAGGTATTTTGGAACCGGAGCTCAAGGAAGTGGTTGAGGGCAAGACGAAAGTGCGCCAGATATTCAAATCCTCGAAGATCGGCAATATCGGCGGCGCCATCGTCATGAAAGGGCGCATTGCGCGTCACCATCACGTGCGGCTTGTGCGCGAGAACGTCGTGATCTTCGACGGGAAACTTTCTTCGCTCAAGCGCTTCAAGGATGATGTCAAAGAGGTCACCGAGGGTTATGAATGCGGGCTTTCCCTTGAAGGATTCAACGACCTCCGCGAAGGGGACATGCTGGAATCTTATCGCATCGATAAGATGGCCGCTAAATTGTAATCATTGACCACGGAGGCGTTACTGACGGAAGAGGCCGGAACGCAAGCTGGCGCTTTCAGTAACGCTTTTTTTATTCACGGAGATACGCCATGCAGGGAAAACGGACCGAACGCGTTGCTTCACTTCTTCAAATGGAACTCAGCAATCTTATCCTGGAACGGGTCAAGGACCCGCGCCTCGGCTTTGTTACCGTGACCCACGTGAAGATCACGCCGGACCTGAAATCCGCCGTCGTGTTCTTAAGTGTCATGGGCGACAAGAAGAAAAAAGAGGAATCGCTTAAAGTGCTTGAACGGGCCGCGGGATTCCTTCAGCACGAAGTTGGCGTGGCGATCAAGATGCGCTACACGCCGCGGCTTCAATTTGAGTTGGACGATTCGCTCGACAAAGATTTCGAGATCGGCCAGGTCATCCGCAAGATCAAGGAAAAGGACACGCCCGCGTGATCGATCCCAATTTCATCGACGGGGTCCTGCTCGTCGATAAACCCGAGAATTGGACATCGCACGATGTGTGCGCTTTCGTCAGGCGGCGTTTCGGGATCAAAAAAGTCGGGCATGCGGGCACACTCGATCCCCTGGCGACGGGGCTTCTTGTCCTTCTTCTCGGGAAAGCCACCAAAAGCTCCATGCCCTTGAGCGCTTGCGACAAAGAATATTTTGGCGCTCTGGAGCTTGGCGTTCAAACCGACTCGCATGACCGTCACGGCAAAGTAGTCGCGGAAGCCCCCTGGGAACACATCACGCTTGAAAAGATCCGCGCGATGGCCGCCGAACGTTTTACCGGAGAGATCATCCAGGTGCCGCCGATGGTCTCGGCCCTAAAACATGAAGGGACCCGTCTTTATAAACTTGCGCGGCAAGGCAAGACCGTGCCGCGGGAAGGGCGTCCGGTCACCGTTCATGAATTCCGTTTTGAACGCAAAGACGGAAAGTTCGTGGAATTTTTCGCTTTCGTTTCCAAAGGGACCTATCTGCGCACGCTTGCGAACGATCTCGGCGAGGCCTTGGGCTGTCATGCAACGTTGGCGCGTTTGCGCCGCCTGCGGAGCGGGAAGTTCCGTTTGGATCAAAGCGTCACGATCGAAGACCTGAAGCATTTCACGCCGGCTCAACTTCGCGAAAAAACACTGCCGCTTACCGCCGCCTTATCTTATGCAGATCATCCAGGATCTCCAAAACTATAGAACGCGTTCGCCCAAGCCCGTCATTTTAGCGCTCGGCAACTTCGACGGTTTTCATCTGGGCCATCAAAAATTATTGCGTTACGTGGTATCCCAGGCGCGTCTTCATCGTGGCCTGGCCGCCGTTCTGACATTTCCGCAGCACCCGCACAGCATCCTTCATCCCGGCCGCAAACCCATGATGCTTACCAGCGTCGAACAGAAACTTTTTTATCTCGCCCAGGCCGGGATCGACCTTTGTTTTTTGCAATCCTTTACCCCCGCGTTCGCAAAAATGACGCCACAGGACTTTGCTCGGAAGATCCTCGTTAAAAAAATCGGCGTTCGTGAGGTCTGCATGGGTTACGATGCCCATTTTGGCCGCGCAAGGCGCGGGGATACGGCGCTTATGGCAGAACTTGCGCGGGCGAACGGGTTCCTTTTCAGAAAAATGGATTCTGTCATGGCCGGCGGTGAACCCGTTTCAAGTTCCCGGGTGCGCGAGCTTCTCATGAAAGGCGAGATCGAAAAAGCGGGGGAATGCCTCGGCCGTCCTTTCAGCATGTTCGGCAAAGTCGTCCACGGAAAAGGGCACGGTTTTCATCTGGGCTTTCCCACCGCGAATCTGGAAGTCCATTCAGAGATCCTGCTCCCGCTCGGCGTCTATATCGCTTCCGCCCGTTTTTTGCCCCGGTCTTTCCTTCGCGGAGCCGCGCCGGGGAAATGGCTTCCCGGAGCCGCCAATTTCGGTAAACGGCCGACCTATCCTAAAAAGGAAACCCCGCGTCCGGTCCTGGAGCTGCACCTGCTGGATTTTAAGAAGAAGCTTTACGGAAAAATGATGGAGATCGCGCTTCATCATTTCATCCGTCCCGAGAAGAAATTCTCCAACGAAGAGGACCTGAAAGAGCGGATCCGGCAGGATGTCCTTTGCGCGCGGCATTATTATAAGAAAAAGCATTTTTAGCCACAATATGTCCCAAATGGATAAAACTGGACAACCCAAGGGGTCATAGGGTATACTCCCGCGACCTCAGAGATGAGAAAAACGACATAACCTAAGAAAAGACAAGGAGTTAGGAAGAAACATGGCATTGGCAAAGACAAAGAAAAAAGAGATCATTTCGAAGTACAAGATCAGCAAGAACGATTCAGGGTCCGATGAGGTGCAGATCGCCCTTCTTACCGAGCGCATCAACGGTCTTTCGGGACATTTTGAAAAAAACGTCAAAGACCACCACTCGCGCTACGGACTTATCAAGATGGTCAGCCGGCGCAAAAGGCTCCTGAACCATCTCCGAACGGAAGATCCTGAAAAATACCAGCAGATCATCGCTCGCCTTGATCTGAGGAAGTAATTTCCTCGTTTTTCAGTCTGCTCTTATCTTGCATAAGTCCCAATCACACAAGCGAAAGGTGTAATTTCCCATGACAAAGATCGAAAAAGTAACCACTCAGATCGGGGGCCGTGAAATGTCCCTGGAAACCGGCCGCATGGCCAAACAGGCGCATGGCGCCGTGATCGCCCAATCGGGCGGGACGGTCGTTCTCGCGGCCGTGGTCGCCGGGTCCGACAGCAAGGAGATCCGTGATTTTTTCCCCTTGACCGTCGATTACCGCGAACGCACGTACGCCGCAGGCAAGATCCCCGGCGGATTTTTCAAACGCGAAGGCCGCCCCTCCGAAAAAGAGATCCTGACCTCGCGGCTGATCGACCGGCCTATCCGGCCGCTTTTCCCTGAAGATTATCTTAACGAAGTCCAGATCTCGGTGACCGTCCTTTCCGTGGATGGCGAGAATCCGACCGAGATCTTCGCCATGAACGCGGCATCGGCGGCGCTTATGGTTTCGGACATTCCCTACACGACCGCCCTCGGCGCGGCCCGTGTCGGTTTGGTGGAAGGACAATTCATCGTCAATCCCACGCGCCAAGAGCTTGAAAAAAGCGCCTTAGACCTCGTCGTGGCCGGCACCCTTGAAAAGATCGTCATGATCGAAGCGGGCGCCAAAGAGATCTCCGAAGAACAAATGCTCGAAGCATTACGGGTCGGCCATGAAGCCGTCAAACAGGCCGTGAAGCTCCAGATGGAACTTGTCAAAAAAACCGGCAGGACGAAAAAAGAGGTCAAGCCCATCGCGATCCCGGCAGAGATGGAAAAAAAGATCGAAGCCGCGATCGGAAAAGAATTTGAAAAATTATTTTCCAAAGCAACTAAAGAAGAGCAGGAGGAATTCCTCAAAGGGCTTTACGAAAAGGCCCTGGCGCAATGCGACACCGAGGCAGAAGGTTTTAATGAAGCTCTTGTGAAGATCGCATTCGCCCGCCTGGAACATGAAAAGATCCGCGATCTCGTACTTTCCACGGGGAAGCGGCCCGACGGGCGCGCGGAACGCGAGATCCGAAAGATCACCTGCGAGATCGATATCCTTCCGAGGACCCACGGCTCCTCGCTTTTCACGCGCGGGCAGACCCAAAGCTTAAGCGTGACCACGCTTGGGACAGGCGAAGATGAGCAGACGATCGACGCCCTGGAGGAAGAATATTCCAAGCGCTTCATGCTGCATTACAACTTCCCTCATTACAGTGTGGGCGAGGTCGGCGCGAACCGGGGAACCGGCCGTCGCGAGATCGGCCACGGAGCTCTCGCCTCGCGAGCGCTCGAGCCGGTTATTCCTTCGCAGGAAGAATTCCCTTATACCGTCCGCCTTGTCTCGGAGATCATGGAATCCAACGGCTCCAGCTCTATGGCGACGGTTTGCGGCGGAACACTCGCGCTCATGGACGCCGGCGTACCCATCAAGGCGCCGGTGGCGGGCATCGCGATCGGGCTTGTCACCGATGAAAAACGCTGGAAAGTCCTGACCGATATCGCCGGCATCGAAGATCATTTGGGCGATATGGATTTCAAAGCCGCAGGGACCCGCGAAGGGCTCACGGCGCTTCAAATGGATATGAAGATCGCGGGGATCACGGAAGCCCAGCTTAAGGAAGCTTTCGACCAGGCCAAGCAGGCCCGTTTCAAGATCCTCGATATGATCGCCGCTTGCATCAGCGCGCCCAAGGAGCTCTCAACTTATGCGCCACGCATCACGACGCTTAAGATCGATCCGGAAAAGATCGGCGCACTGATCGGCCCCGGCGGAAAAAATATCCGCAAGATCGTCGAAGAGACCGGCGCTAAGATCGACATCGAAGACGACGGCCGCGTTTTTATCGCCGCGGTCAACAATGAATCTTCGGAAGCCGCCATCGCGCGCGTCCAAGCCATGACCGAGGAAGCCGAAGTGGGCAAGATCTACGACAGCACGGTCCAGAAACTCATGCCTTTCGGCGCGTTCTGCGAGATCCTTCCGGGTAAGGACGGGCTTTGCCATGTTTCCGAGATCACCGAAGGATTCGTAAAAAGCGCGGGAGATTATCTTCGCGTCGGCGATAAGGTCAAGGTCAAGGTCGTTGGCGTTGACGAACGCGGCAAAATAAGCTTAAGCATCAAACAGGCGGTTCCGGGCGGCATTCCCATCCTTCCGGAAGACCAGCGCACTGTGGTGGAAGCGGCTCCGCCGAGACGCGATCGCGATGATCGCGGCAGAGGCCGGTCGCGGCGCCGGGATTAAAGCCATGAGCGTGGCGAAAGAACAGCTCAGCGTTCTTGTCAAAACGCTCCCTCATTTTGAGGGGCTTCCGCTTCCGCAGCATATGACCGAAGGCGCAAGCGGCATAGACCTTTTGGCTGCTTGCCAGGAACCCGTGACGCTTCAACCGGGTGACCGGGCCCTCATTCCCACCGGGATCATCATCGCCCTCCCGAAACATCTCGAGGCCCAGATCCGTCCCCGGAGCGGGCTTGCCATCAAGCACGGGATCACGCTTCTCAATACCCCCGGCACGATCGATTCCGACTATCGCGGTGAGATCCAGATCATCCTAATCAATCACGGGAAAGAGGTCTTTACCGTCACGCGCGGCATGCGGATCGCCCAAATGGTCCTTGCCGAGGTGGTAAAGGCGAAGCTCGAGGTAGTCGATAATCTTGACGGAACTCGCAGGGGCGCCGGCGGTTTCGGCCATACCGGCCACTAACACAGAGCGCAGAGCGTAGAGCGCATAGAATTCAGGCTGCTGTTTTCTGTTTCTTGAAATGTTTTACCTCTACGCTCCCCGCTATTCGCTAACCGCTAAGAGATTATGAAAAAAGAAAGAATCAACGAGATCTGGGGAGTTTTTTTTCTGCTTTTGGGGCTTTTCACTTTCGCGAGCCTCTTTTTCTATCACGCCGAAGATATCGCGTTCTATTCTTCGCATCCAACAACGCCCGCCGCCAATTACGCGGGGGTTTTCGGGGCTTATCTCGCGTTCGGGCTTTTTCTTGTTTTTGGCGTAAGTGCTTTTATCATCCCGTTCGTTTTCCTGCTTTGGGCGGAATGTTTTTTCCTTCAAAAAGTCCCGGAGCGGAAACTTTTTAAATTTTTAGGTCTTGGGATCGCGCTCCTTTCCGTCGCGACGCTTGTCGCGATCACCGTCGGTCCGGCGCAACGCTTTGTTTACGGAGGCGCGTTCGGTTATGTGGCCGGGAACCATCTCCTGCGTTATTTTGGCCGTCTCGGAAGCTATATTCTTGCCGGCTCGGCATTGCTTTTGTCGCTTCTTCTGGCTACCGATTTTCTTCTTTACCCGCTGTTCCGCTCGATCCTTGAAAAGTGCCAGGATCTTTTTGCCGCCTTCACCGCCAAATCTTCAAAAGGTCCGAAAAAGAACGGGAGTATTTTTACGCTGGCTCAAAAAGAACAGGAAAAACCCTCAAAAGATCTGAAACTCAAGGAAAAAGAGAAAGAAAGACCGGCCCAGCGTATGCCGGATATTCCGCTGAAGATCAAAACCTACCAGCCTGCCGCTGGCATGTCAGAAGACAAGCCGCGTCAGGAGAAAAAGATCGCTAAGGAAGAACCTAAAGAAGCTCCGAAGAAGCCCGTTGTTCCGCCACCGCCCAAAACAGAAACGCCGGCCAAAGAAAAATCGGCCGAAACGCCTTTTGCCGGCGAAGCTTCCTTTAAAGGCGTGATCGGCTCCCAGCCGAAGGCGGACGCGAATTATCAGTTCCCGTCACCGGACCTCTTGAAACGCCCGACAGATGAAAAACTCGAAGGCGACGATCTGGCGGCCAACTCCAAAGCCATTGAAGCGACGCTTGCCGAGTTCGGGATCGAAGCCAAGGTGGTTGAAGTTGAACAGGGTCCCAAGATCACGCTTTATGAGGTCCTTCCGGCGCCCGGTGTCCGGGCTAATTCGATCTCCGCTTATGAAGATGATATCGCGATGGCGTTAAAGGCAACGAGTATCCGTATGATCATTCCGATCCCCGGCAAACAAACGATCGGGATCGAAGTGCCGAATTCCATTTCGCGGGCGATCCTTGTCCGTGAAATGATCGAGAATTCCGATTTCCGTTCGCGCAAATGCGTCCTGCCGTTGATCCTCGGGAAAGATACGGGCGGCAAGCCGATGATCGCGGACCTTACCGCGATGCCGCACATTTTGATCGCGGGAACAACAGGAAGCGGTAAGACCGTCTGCATTAATTCCATTATCGCCGGATTTCTTTATCATTGCACGCCTTCCCAGCTCAAGCTTGTCATGATCGATCCGAAAATGGTGGAACTCGCCGTTTATAACAAGATCCCGCATATGCTTTCGCCGGTCGTGACGGATGTCCGCAAAGCCGCAAACACCCTAAACTGGGTCGTGATGGAAATGGAAAAGCGCTACCGGCTTTTTTCCAAAGTGGGCGTCAGGAACATCCACGGGTTCAATAACCGCGAACTTTCCGAAGAGGGGATTCAGGAGGTTCAGGATGCCGGCGACTCGGAGAATGTTGTGCCGGCCTCCATCCCTTATATCGTGGTCATTATTGACGAGCTTGCTGACTTGATGCTTGTGGCGCAGGACAAAGTGGAAACGGCCATCACGCGCCTCGCGCAACTTTCGCGCGCGGTCGGCATTCACCTGATCTTGGCGACCCAGCGACCTTCAGTCGATGTCATTACCGGCGTTATCAAAGCGAACTTTCCCGCCCGCGTCGCGTTCAAGGTCGCCTCAGTTGTGGACTCGAGGACGATCCTGGATAACAAAGGTGCCGACCGGCTTTTAGGCCGCGGCGATATGCTTTTTATCCAGCCGGGAAGTGACAATATGATCCGCGGCCAAGCGCCACTCATTGTCGATGAAGAGATCAATCGCCTCGTGAGCTTTGTGTCCCAACAAGGCAAGCCGGAATATCACTCGGAGATCCAAGTCGCGCAGAGCGGCCTCGCGCAGGGCAGCGCCGGCGAAAAAGACGAAGTTTTTGAAGAAGCGAAGAGGATCGTCCTGACGACGCGTAAGGCATCGACTTCCTATCTGCAGCGCCGGCTTAGCTTAGGTTATGCGCGCGCAGCGCGCGTCGTGGATCAGCTTGAAGCCGAGGGCGTGATCGGCCCTCAGGACGGCGCCAAACCCCGCGAGATCCTTCTTCCAAATCCAGCCGGCGAATATCCCGAAGCGACGCCTGCCGGCAGCTCCGAGACGGGCGAAGAAGATAACGCTTAGACCCCGAAGCTTTTTATTTTCATTCATTCCAAAGGTTTTCTTCTCCGCCACTCGCTTTTTTTGTATAATACGGCCTCGGATCAAAAGGTATTTTTATGACCAGTTCGGCTTCCTTACAAGCCCCGCACAACGAAAAAAAAATCCTGCTTCATTGCTGCTGCGCCCCGTGTTCTTGTTCCATCATCCAGCGGATGCTGGATGCCGGGCTTGAGCCCACGCTTTTTTTTTATAACCCCAATATCTACCCGCCGGAAGAATACACGCGCCGCAAAGGAGAAGTTCTCCGCTACGCCAAGAAAAAAGGGGTTCCGGTTGCAGACACCGATTATGAACCTGAAACATGGCTTGAAAAAACAAAGGGATACGAAGCCGAAGCCGAGCGCGGAAAACGGTGCGATCTTTGTTTTGAGATGCGGCTCGGCAAAGCGGCGGCTTATGCCGCTGCGCACGGATTTAAGGTTTTTACGACGAGTCTCGGGATCTCGCGATGGAAGGACCTTGCCCAGGTGAACCGCGCGGGGGAGCGGGCGGCCGCGCTTTTTCCGGGATTGACTTATTGGGCCCATAACTGGCGGCTTCAGGGCGGGCAGGAACAAATGGAACAGATCTCCAGGGAGGAGAGCTTCTACCGTCAGCGTTATTGCGGCTGTCTTTATTCGCTTCGTGAATCCATACGCCGGGGACTCACCCGATTATCGGAGAATCACCCAGCCCGATAAAGGATCACATGCGCTTTTTCAAGCGTGATGAGGCCTTCTTTGACCATGGGGTCAAGAAGAGGCAGGAATTTCGCGATCTTTTCTTCACTGTCCACGATCTCGATCACGATGGGAAGATCTTCCGAAAGCCGCAGGAGCTTCGTTGTGTGCAAGTGGCTTTTGCCGCCAAAACCCATAAAACCTTTGAGCGCGGTCGCCCCGGCCATTCCTTCTTTTTTGGCAAGAAGCACGATCGCTTCATAAAGCGGTTGCCCCTGCCACTTATCCGCTTCGCCAATAAAGATCCGGAGAAGCTTTCCATCGGACGGTAATTTCATCGAATCCTCCCTAGATGATTTTTCCTAAAAGGATGCCGGCGCGAAGCGCCAGAAATCCCACAAGAACGCTTAGAGCGACGTTCATGAACGCGCGAAGATTTTCCCCGTCCCTCATTAGATTGGCGGTTTCCAGTATGAACGTGGAAAAAGTGGTATAAGCGCCGCAAAAACCGATCATTAAAAAAACACGCGCCGCCGGCCCGAGCAGGAATTTTTCTTCACTAAGGATCGTAAGGAACCCTATCAGGAAACAGCCGGTAAGATTCACGATGAGGGTGCCGTAGGGGAACGAAGCGCCCCAAGCCCTGTAAACGGCTCCGGCCAGCAGGTAACGGGCGAAAGTTCCGAGGATGCCGCCTGAGGCCAGTCCGATCCACTTCATCATAGAAAATCCTCTCGCTACTTTTTTTTGCCGATCAGGAAGGCCTGTCCGAGGAATTTACCGGTCGCATAATAGGCGCTTGTGCTCGGATCGAACATAAAAGCCTTCATTTTTTCGGGGTCGGGAAAGCCCTTCGCGTTCAAAGCTGATTCTTCGACTTTAATGTCCTTGATCTCTCCGATGAACTGGGTGTGGATCCCGAGTTTGTGAGTCGCCTTAAGAGCGCATTCCAGCACGACGGGGAATTCTTTGATGTAAGGGGCGTCTACAAGGTCGCTTTTAACCGGAGTAAGGCCGGTCGCCTTAAACTTGTCTTCAGTCTTCCCGGAAACGATGCCGAAATAATCGGCTTCTTTCATGTGTTTTTCCGAAGGGATGTTTATCGTGAACGCCTTTTTTTCCATGATGTTCTCGTAGGTTTTCCGGTGGTCGCGCACCGAGATGGCGACGCAGGGCGGTTCGGAGCATGCGATTCCGCCCCACGCCACGTTCATGGCATTCGGGACCCCTTGGGCATCATAGGTGCAAACGATAAGCACAGGCGTTGGGAAAAGAACAGGTTTCGGGCCGATTGATTTTTTCATGACCTACCTCCTTGCTTGGAATTAACGTCCTTTAAGATCCAGTAGTTTTGTTTTTTTCTTCAGGAAGCGCAGGGTCAAATAGATCAAAAGCCCCGTTCCAAAAAAGATCCACCAGAAAAGATCGACGCTTTTTTGACGTTCGATCACAAGGTCGGCAAGCACCCCGAGGATCGTAAAAACCGTGACGATCCCAAAAAAACTCGAATGTTCCCGGCGAAGCACCGTTTTCCATTCAAAAGGAAGATCTGGTTTTTCCCAGCCACGGAATTTCGGGAAAGCCATAGGCGTTTTGTTGGACCAAGCGGTAAAAGTATCCCCGAATTTTTCCCTCAGGAACTCTTCTTCGGTATAAATGATCCTTTCGTAATAACGCCAAAAAACGATCGATCCAATGATGACAAACCACCAAACCTGGGTGAAAAGAAGCACTCCCAGCACAAGCAGGTAATTGCCGAGATAAAGCGGATTCCTTACGATGGAATACATTCCCTTTGTATTAAGGCTTTCCGCGACCTGGCGTTCCACATTACGCCCGGAAGTTCCTTTCGGGACGTATCCGGCGACAAGGCATCGGACGATAAGACCGGCCAAGGATATCAAGATACAGAACGCCTCCCAGAAGCTGTCGAACCGGTCCCCGAAAAGACGTTTTGTGTATTGAGTGTCAAAAAGCGCGAGAATGACCACCGGGATGGCCAGGAAGGGAAGATAGCTGCGCCAGCGGAAAAGAAAAGCTCCTTGTTTTTTATAGGTCTCTCGAAGTCCCATGATCCCTTCCTTTCCGGGTCACCATTTTTTAAAGATGAAAAAAACGGCGATGATCATGAAACCAAAGCCGACTAAGTAATTCCACTTCAATTCTTCCTTAAGATAAAAGACAGAGAACCCGCAAAAAACAACGAGTGTGATCACTTCCTGGATCGTTTTAAGCTGGGCCGTCGAGAAATGATACGACCCGATCCGGTTCGCGGGGACCTGAAAACAGTATTCCACGAAGGCGATAAGCCAGCTGATCATGATCACCTTCCAGAGCGCCGCGCTCCGGAATCGGAGATGCCCGTACCAGGCCGCGGTCATAAAAACGTTGGAAGCGATTAAAAGGGCGATCGCTCTCATGCGGCAGGTTTTTTCCTCGAATGAAACCATTCTTTGATGATAGGCAGGATCGAGAGAAAAATGACCACGGCGATGACCCAGTGGATCTTTTTTTCGATGTTCGGGATCGAACGGCCTAAGATGAAACCCACAAGCGTCATACTAATGATCCAGAGGATGCCTCCCGCAACATTGTAGAAAAGGAACTTTCTGTAGTCCATTTTCCCGACCCCCGCCACGGTCGGCGCAAAGGTCCGGACGATCGGGACAAAGCGCGCGATCACGATCGTTTTGGGACCGTATTTGTCGTAGAACTTCTGGGTCCGGACCAGATGGTCCTTATGGAAGAAAAAGGAATCAGTGCGGTTAAAAAGTCTCGGGCCGAAGTGATAGCCGATCCAATAGCCCGTGCTGTCGCCAACGATCGCCGCCGCCGAAAGCAAGGGGATCAAGACCCAAATATTCAGCGCGTTATCCACGGCCGCAAGAAGCCCCGCCGTTACCAGCAGGGAATCTCCGGGGAGAAAAAAACCGGCCAAAAGCCCCGTTTCAGCGTAAATAATAATCACCAGAACAAGGTAACCGCCCCAGCGGATCAGTTCTTCAAAGTGATAAAGTTTTGAAAAGAATTCTTGCAGCCATTCCATAGAAAGCACAATTCCCGGTTAACGGTTTAAAAGAAAGATCCCGAGGTTCAGGCCGCTTGCGAATGTCACCCAAAGAAGGTACGGGATCAACATAAGAGCGGCCAGGATCGAAACCTTGAAAAATCGCGTTATTGTAACCAAGATCATCGCCCAAAGGAACAAAATATCCACGAGCCCGGAAAGAGGAGAGCGAAGCCCGAAAAAAAGGAAAGACCACGATACGTTCAAGATCAGCTGGATAAGGAATGCTACGAGCGCCGACCGGACCGGCGGATTTTTTAGCCCTCGACGCCAAACAAGAGCCGCGGCGATCCCCATCAGGATATAAAGGGCTGTCCAGACGGGAGCGAAGAGCCAGTTGGGCGGCGAAAAAGAAGGTTTGTTCAAAGCCGCGTACCAGTCCGGGATCGCGGAAGCGGTAAAAAACGATCCCGCTGCTCCTGCGGATAAGCACAAAAGAACACAAAAAATAAGTTTAGCGAGCATAGGAAAACCCTCCCCGGATCCGGATGGCTTTGTTTTCAAGTGTTTTGATAGTATCAAGTTTCCGCCATAATTGAAAGAACACTTCGGGTTTAAATTTTATGACCGGCTCGAAGCCTTTCTGGGTTCGGGCATAAAAGATCTTTTCTTTCAGCAATTTTCTTAGGATCTCCGCTCCTATCCCGGAACGAACCCCTTCTTTCGCGGCGATTTCGAGCGCTTTTGAAAGCGGAACCTTCGGGGCGGAAAAAGGGATGCCTTTTAGAAAATTAAGGATACGCGTGATCACAAAAAGCGTGTAAAGATCGTCGCGGCCGAATATTCCGGTTTCCACGGCCATGGCCGTAAGCCGGGCCTTAAAAGCGTCCGCTTCGGAACATGCCCTGAAGCGGCCGGCGATCGGGGAACCGGGGACCAAATAAAAAGGCGAAGCACCCAGAAGCGCCGGAAGCTTTGCATTAAAAATAAGGGTCCGGACCATGGAAGGGACGTTGTCGCCCGGGAGGCCCAGGATCTGATAGACGACCGTCTTAAAGCCGAGGGTAGCGGCGTCCCGAACGACTTCGCGATATTTTTTCAAAAAAATCGGCCGGCGGACGGATTTGAGAAGTTTTACGTTCACGCTCACAAGCGACAGATTCAGATGCGTGAATCCCGCTCGCCTCATAAGTTTGAGGGTCTTGCGATCCAGCGTCCAATAGCAGACCCCGTTCATGGCGAGGAGCTGGATATCTTTTTTAGGGAAATCCCGGACCAGCTTTTCGCAAAGTTCGGTCATTTCTTTACGGTCAAAGCTAAGATTGTCATCCTCAAAATCAAAGACGCGATAGCCTTCCTCATAACGCGTTTTGATCTCGGAGAGAATGTCTTCAGCCGAGCGCCGCCGGCATCGATGGCCGAAAGTGTTATGGACTGAGCAAAAGCCGCATCGATAGGGGCACCCGCGTGAAGTAATGATGAAGCAGAGAGGTTTTTTTTCGAACAAATAACGACCTTTCGGGAGATCCGAAAAATCAGGGAATGGCAAGACCTCGATCGGGAAATTTTCTTTTTGAGGATTGAAGATCATTCGCCCGTTCTTTTTATATCCCAGGTTCGGGATTTTTTCGAATCCTCGGCCGCGTTTCAAACTTTTCAGCAATTCGACAAAAGGACGCTCGCCTTCGCCTCGGATTACAAGATCCACGGCCGGATGCGCGAGCATGGCCTCCGGCATCGCCGAGACCTGCGAACCGCCGAACAGGATGGGAACGCGGCAATATTTTTTGATCATTTCCGCGCAGCGCAGCGCCTCCCGGTGATACGGCGCAAAAAGCGAGGCGATCCCGACAAGATCCGGCCTTTCTTTCGCGGTTTCTTTCGCGATCGTTTCAAAATCGGCGCCGAAATGGTAATAGTGATGAAATAAAGAAAATGGGCTTTTGTCGTCTTTGGAATAATACTCCCTCAAATAGGCGAGGTCGCGCGGAAGGGGGATCGTCCGCCGGCCCCATCCTTGATGGTAATCCCGGACCGTGACCCGGATCTCAGGAAGATGTTTCTTGGCGGCAGCTTTCAGATAAGCCAAACCGACCGGTTGGAGGCGGATGTCCGTATTGTAA
>ERZ795054.876-NODE-876-length-32335-cov-18.916264_pt1 | contig 32335 bp, 24 predicted proteins | sample MGYA00375138_ERZ795054 | MGnify/ENA primary metagenome ERZ795054 (study PRJEB30183, sample SAMN05720215) | anaerobic digester metagenome | isolation source: active sludge of municipal wastewater-treating anaerobic digesters | place: USA | collected 2014-12-23 ... | reverse complement strand
AGCGCGTCGGCGAGGTCGGCGTCTTCGGCCTCGACCATGACACGCAGCACGGGCTCGGTGCCCGAGGGCCGGATCAGCACCCGGCCCGACCCGGCCAGCGCTTCTTCGACCTCGGCCACGCGCCGCGACAAGGGCGCGTGCGACTGCCAGTCGAAGCCACGCTCGACCCGCGTGTTGAGCAGCACCTGGGGCATCAGGCGCAGGTCGGCGGTGAGTTCGGCCAGGGTCTGGCCGCTGCGGCGCAACGCCGCCAGCACCTGCAGGCTGCTGACGATGCCGTCGCCGGTGGTGTGGCGGTCGAGCGTGAGCAGATGCCCCGATCCCTCGCCGCCGTACAGCCAGCCGCGCTGCTCGAGTTGCTCGAGCACGTAGCGGTCGCCCACCTTGGCGCGGGCGAAGGGCACGCCCAGTTCCGCGAAGCGCCGTTCGAGCGCGTAGTTGGTCATCAGCGTGCCCACCGCGCCGGCCACCGGGCCTTGGCGCATGCGGTCGCGCACGATCACGTAGAGCAGTTCGTCGCCGTTGTAGATGCGCCCCTGCGCGTCGGCCATCACCAGCCGGTCGGCGTCGCCGTCGAGCGCGATGGCCAGATCCGCCTCCGCGCGCTCGACCTCGTGCGCGAGGTGCTCGGTGTGGGTGGCGCCGACCCCGTCGTTGATGTTGAAGCCGTTGGGCGTGTTGCCGATCGACACCACCTCGGCGCCGAGTTCGTGGAACACGAAGGGCGCCACGTGGTAGGCGGCGCCGTGCGCGCTGTCGACCAGGATGCGCATGCCCTTGAGGTCGAGCTCGCTCGGGAAGCTGCTCTTGCAGAACTCGATGTAGCGCCCGGCGGCGTCCTCCAGGCGGCGCGCCTTGCCAAGGTCCTGGCTCGCGACGCAGGCAAAGCCACGCTCGAGCTCCGCCTCGATCTGCAATTCCATCTCGTCGGGCAGCTTGGTGCCGCGCGCCGAGAAGAACTTGATGCCGTTGTCGGGATACGGATTGTGCGAGGCGCTGATCACGACGCCCGCGTCGAGCCGCTGGGCACGCGTGAGGTAGGCCACCGCCGGCGTGGGCAGCGGGCCGCACAGCACCACGTCCACACCCGCGCTGGAGAAGCCCGCCTCGAGCGCAGCCTCGAGCATGTAGCCCGAGACGCGCGTGTCCTTGCCGATCAGCACCGCGGGCCGCTGCCCCCCACTGCGCGCGCGCAGCACGCGGCCAGCCGCCTGCCCCAGGCGCAGCACGAAGTCCGGGGTGATGGGATCCTGCCCCACCGTGCCACGCACGCCGTCGGTGCCAAAGTACTTGCGGCTCATCGACTGCCTCCCTGTTCTTGTTGGTCGTTGTCCTGGAGCGCCTGCCAGACCTTCAGCGCATCGACGGTCGCGCCCACGTCGTGGACGCGCACGATGCGCGCGCCGCGCTGCACGGCAAGCAAGGCCGCCGCCGCCGAGGCTACCGCGCGCTCATCGGCGGGGCGACCGGTGATGGCGCCCAGCATGGATTTGCGCGACAGGCCCGCCAGCACCGGGTAGGCCGTTGCCGCCAGGCACTCGAGCCGCCCCAGCAAGGCGAGATTGTGGGCCAGCGTCTTGCCGAAGCCAAAGCCCGGATCGAGCGCGATCCGGCCTCGCGCGATGCCGGCCGCCTCGCAGGCGGCAGCGCGCGCGAGGAGGAAGTCCCTGACCTCGGCCACCACGTCGTCGTAGCGCGGATCGGCCTGCATGCCGCGCGGCGCACCCTGCATGTGCATCAGCACCAGGCCGCAGTCGTGATCCCTCACGGCCTCGATCGCGCCGGGCGCCGCCAGCGCCCGCACGTCGTTGACGATGGCCGCGCCCTCGGCAAGCGCGGCGCGCATGACCTGCGGCTTGCTGGTATCGACCGAGAGCGGCGCACCGGCGTCGCGCAGTCCGCGCAGCACCGGCAGCACGCGGGCGAGTTCTTCGTCCACGCCGACTTCGGCCGCGCCCGGGCGGGTGGACTCGCCGCCGATGTCGAGCAGGTCGGCGCCCTCGGCGACGAGACGCTGGCCATGCTCGATCGCGCGCCCCGGATCGAAGTAGCGGCCCCCGTCCGAAAACGAGTCGGGCGTGACGTTGACGATGCCCATGATCAGCGGCCGGGCAAACGACACCACGCCGCCTGCGATCTGCCAATGGGCAGGGCGCGTGCCGGGTGCGTGAGCGCCAGCGTGGTTCATTTGCGCGATTCTAGTGAGCAGCGCAGCGACCCCTGCCCCGCCTATCCGTGACCGCCCGCGGCGGCACTGAGCGGCGTCAAAAAGAACAGGGCCGCCCTGAGGCGGCCCCGTCACGGCCTGCGGCGCGCTCAGGCAGGCGCGGCGGCCCCGGCCACGCCACTGGCCGGCCCGGAGGAACTGCCCGACGAACTCGGCGTGGTCACCTTGGGCGGGCGCGGCGGGCGGCCGTCCATGATGTCGTCGATCTGCTCGGCGTCGATCGTTTCCCAGTCGAGCAGGGCGCGCGTCATGGCCTCGACCTTGTCGCGGTTGTCCTCGATCAGCTTGCGCGCCAGGGCGTACTGCTCGTCGATGATGCGGCGGATCTCGGTGTCGACCTTGCGCATCGTCTCTTCGGACATGTGCGTGGTCTTGGTGATCGAGCGTCCCAGGAATACTTCGCCCTCGTTCTCGGCGTAGACCATGGGGCCGAGCACGTCGCTCATGCCGTAGCGGGTGACCATGTCGCGGGCCATCTGCGTGGCGCGCTCGAAGTCGTTGCTGGCGCCGGTGGTCATCTGGTTCATGAACACCTCTTCGGCGATGCGGCCGCCGAACAGCACCGCGATGCGCGACAGCAGGTAGGTGCGGTCGTAGGCGTAGCGATCCTCGGTGGGCAGCTGCATGGTCACGCCCAGCGCTCGCCCGCGAGGAATGATGGTGACCTTGTGCACCGGGTCGCTCTTGGGCACCAGGCGCGCGACGATGGCATGCCCCGACTCGTGATACGCCGTGTTGCGGCGCTCCTCCTCGGACATGACCATGGACTTGCGCTCCGCGCCCATCATGATCTTGTCCTTGGCCTTCTCGAAGTCGTGCATCTCGACGACGCGGCCGTTGCGCCGCGCGGCAAAGAGCGCCGCCTCGTTGACCAGGTTGGCCAGATCCGCGCCCGAGAAGCCCGGGGTGCCGCGCGCCAGAACGTCGGCCTTGACGTCGGCGCCGATGGGCACCTTGCGCATGTGCACGTTGAGGATCTGCTCGCGGCCGCGGATGTCGGGCAGCGGCACGACGACCTGACGGTCGAAGCGGCCCGGGCGCAGCAGTGCGGGGTCGAGCACGTCGGGGCGGTTGGTCGCGGCGATCACGATCACGCCCATGCCGGTCTCGAAGCCGTCCATCTCGACGAGCATCTGGTTGAGGGTCTGCTCGCGCTCGTCGTTGCCGCCGCCCAGGCCCGCGCCACGCTGGCGGCCCACGGCGTCGATTTCGTCGATGAAGATGATGCAGGGCGCGTGCTTCTTGGCGTTCTCGAACATGTCGCGCACGCGGGCAGCGCCCACGCCCACGAACATCTCGACGAAGTCCGAGCCGCTGATGCTGAAAAATGGCACCTTGGCCTCGCCGGCGATGGCCTTGGCGAGCAGGGTCTTGCCGGTGCCCGGGCTGCCGACCATGAGCACGCCGCGCGGAATGCGCCCGCCGAGCTTCTGGAACTTGGTGGGGTCGCGCAGGAACTCGACCAGTTCCTGGACCTCTTCCTTGGCCTCGTCGCAGCCGGCCACGTCGACGAAGGTGATGGTGTTGTTGCTCTCGTCGAGCATGCGCGCGCGGCTCTTGCCGAAGCTGAAGGCGCCGCCCTTGCCGCCGCCTTGCATCTGGCGCATGAAGAAGATCCACACGCCGATCAGCAGCAGCATGGGGAACCACGAGACGAAGATCGTGGTCAGCAGCGACTGCTCTTCCTCCGGCTTGCCGTAGACCTGCACGCCGGCCTTGCGCAGGTCGTCGACCATCCACAGGTCGCCGGGCGAGGTCAGCGTGTAGCGCGCGCCCTCGTTGGGCGTGACGCTCAGAGTGCGGCCCTGCACGTCGACGCGCTTGATCTTGCCCGCCTTGGCCTCCTCCATGAACTGGGTGTAGCTGGTGGCCTCGACCGGTGCCTTGCGGGTCTCGAACTGCTTGAAGACCGTGAAAAGCACGAGGGCGATCACCATCCAGATCGCGGCCTTCGCGAGCATGTTGTTGTTCAACAGAGTCTCCTAGCGGCGGCTCGGGAGGGCGGGCGCCCTGCCCCGGCCAGATGTGCGTTTGGACCGATTCTAGTCCCGGACCGGACCCCTAACTTAAGGGCCGCCGGCCGGTGCCTCAAGTGCTGCTGACGCGAAAGCGGGTTTACCCCGCTGACGGCGGCGGCGCACCGGCGCCGTCCTTCAGGCCGCGCGCCACGAGATAGGTCTCGGCCGAGGTGTCACGCGAGGCTGCCGGCTTGCGCGTGGCCACCGCCTTGAAGTGTCGCTTGAGCGCCTCGACGAATTGCGAATACCCGCTGCCCTGAAAGGCCTTGGTCACGAATGCCCCCTCGGGCTTCAGGTGGGCCAGAACGAACTCGAGGGCCAGCTCGTTGAGCAGGGCCGAGCGCGCGGCGTCGGCGGCGGACACCCCGGACAGGTTGGGCGACATGTCCGAGAGCACGACATCGACCTTCTCGCCTCCCAGCAGGGCGGCCAACTGGTCGGCCACCGCCTGCTCGCGAAAGTCGCCCTGGATGAAGTCCACGCCCGGCAACGGATCCATCGGCAGGATGTCCATGGCGATCACCTTGCCCCGCATCTGACCCGCCTTGTCGCGCAGGCGCTCGCACACGATCTGCGTCCAACTGCCGGGGGCGGCGCCCAGGTCGACCACGGTGATGCCAGGCTTGAGCAGCCGCTCCTTGTCATCGAGCTCGGTGAGCTTGTAGACGGAGCGCGCGCGATAGCCCTCCTGGCGCGACTTCTTCACGAAGGGATCGTTGATGTGCCTCTCGATCCACTCGCGGTTGGAGCGGTGTTTCTTCGTCGCCTTGGGCATGGTGAAACTAGAATACTTTCAAAAGGAGGCTACACATGGCCGAACTGACCCTCACCCGCGACGAGCGCCTCGAGCTGCGCGCCCGGGCTCACCCCCTCAATCCCGTCGTGCTGCTGGGCAACCAGGGGCTCACCGAGGCGGTGATGAAGGAGATCGACCGCGCCCTGGCTGCCCACGAACTCATCAAGGTGCGGGTGCCGGGCGACGATCGCGAGCAACGCGAGGCGATCTATCAGGCCGTGGCCGAGGCGCTGGGCGCCGGCCGAGTCCAGGCCATCGGCAAGCTCCTGGTGCTCTACCGCCCCCGGCCGCCCGAAGAGGCTCCCGAGCGCTCGGCCAAGGCGCCCGCGAGCAAGCCCTCGGCGCCCCGCTCCACCGTGCGCAAGGCCGCCACCAAGGCCACCAGTGGCGAGATCCGCCGCACCGAACGCAAGGTGCCGCCGCGCCGGCCTAGCGTGGCGCCTACCGGGCGCCGCGGCCAGACCAAGGCACGCTAGCCCCGCCCGGCACCGGCGGGCGGCTCAGAGGTAGTCGACGCCCAGGATCTCGTAGGAACGCAGCCCGCCGGGGGCGGCGACCTCGGCCACGTCGCCCTCGCTCTTGCCGATCAGCGCGCGCGCGATCGGGCTGGAGATCGAGATCAGCCCCACCTTGATGTCGGCCTCGTCGTCGCCGACGATCTGGTACTTCACGACCTCGCTGGTCTTGAGGTCCTCGAGCTCGACGGTCGCGCCAAAGACGATGCGGCCCCCCGCGTCGACCTCGGCCGGATGAATGATCTGCAGCGCCCCGAGCTTGCCCTCGAGTTCCATGATGCGGCCCTCGATGAAGCCCTGGCGCTCGCGCGCCGCGTCGTACTCGGCGTTCTCCGACAGGTCACCCTTTTCGCGGGCTTCCTTGATGGCCTGGACCACGGCGGGACGGTCCACGGCCTTGAGCTTCTGCAGCTCGGCCTTGAGTTTCTCGGCCCCGCGGGCGGTGATGGGTATGGGCATGATCGGCAATGAAAACAAAGGCCCCGGCACTGCGCCGGGGCCAAGACTGCTGGGAGCGGACTTTAGCCTCGCACCGCAACGCGCGCAACCGCGCCGCGTCTAGGCCAGGGTGGCGTGCAGTCCCTGGATGTCGTAGACCTCGCTCGAGGCCCGGTGGCGTATGCCCTCCACCGCCGCGCGGCCACCCGCGATCGTGGTGTAGTAGGTCACGCGCTGTCCCAGTGCCGTGACGCGGATCGAGCGCGAGTCGGCAATCTCGAGCCGGTTCTCGCTCACCGTGGTGATCACCAGGGCGATCTCGCCGTTCTTGAGCATGTCCACGATGTGCGGGCGGCCGTCCTTGACCTTGTTGACCGGCTTCACGGGGATGCCGGCGGCGGCGAGCACCGTCGCCGTCCCACGCGTGGCAGCGAGCTGGTAGCCCAGGTCGGCGAGCAGGCGCGCGACCTCGACGGCGCGCGGCTTGTCGCTGTCCTTGACCGAGATGAACACGGTGCCCGAGGGCGGCAGGCTCGCGCCCGCGGCGAGCTGGCTCTTGAACAGCGCCTCGCCGAAGGTCCGGCCCACGCCCATGACCTCGCCCGTGGATCGCATCTCGGGCCCGAGCACCGGGTCGACGCCCAGGAACTTGGCGAAGGGGAACACCGCCTCCTTGACCGAGTAGTAGGGCGGCACGACCTCGACCTTCGCGCCCTGCGCGGCGAGCGTGCGGCCCGCCATGCAGCGCGCGGCGATCTTGGCCAGCGGCTCGCCCGTGGCCTTCGACACGAAGGGCACGGTGCGCGAGGCGCGCGGATTGACCTCGAGCACGTAGATCACCGGATGGGTGCCGTGCGCCTCGGTGACGGCGAACTGCACGTTCATCAGTCCGACGACCTTGAGCGCCTGCGCCATGAGCACCGTCTGGCGGCGGATCTCGTCCACCACCGCGGCGGGCAGCGAGTACGGCGGCAGCGAGCACGCCGAGTCGCCCGAGTGCACGCCGGCCTGCTCGATGTGCTCCATCACGCCGCCGATGCGCACCTCGGTGCCATCGGCAATGGCGTCCACGTCCACCTCGATGGCGTTGTCCAGGAAGCGGTCGAGCAGTACGGGCGAGTCGTTGCTGACCTTGACCGCCTCGCGCATGTAGCGCTCGAGGTCGCGCGGCTCGTGGACGATGTCCATGGCGCGGCCGCCCAGCACGTAGCTCGGACGCACCACCAGCGGGTAGCCGATCTCGCCCGCCAGGCGCAGGGCGTCTTCTTCAGTGCGCGCGGTGCGGTTGGGCGGCTGCCTCAGGCCCAGCTCGTGCAGCAGCTTCTGGAAGCGCTCGCGGTCCTCGGCGATGTCGATCGACTCGGGGCTGGTGCCGATGATCGGCACGCCATTGGCCTCGAGCGCCCGGGCGAGCTTGAGCGGAGTCTGGCCGCCGTACTGCACGATCACGCCCCAGGGCTGCTCGACGGCCACGATCTCGAGCACGTCCTCGAGGGTGAGCGGTTCGAAGTACAGGCGGTCCGAGGTGTCGTAGTCGGTCGACACCGTCTCGGGGTTGCAGTTGACCATGATGGTCTCGAAGCCGTCCTCGCGCAGGGCGAGCGCCGCGTGCACGCAGCAGTAGTCGAACTCGATGCCCTGGCCGATGCGGTTGGGGCCGCCGCCCAGGACCATCACCTTCTTGCGGTCGGTGGGGGCCGCCTCGCACTCGTCCTCGTAGGTCGAGTACATGTAGGCCGTGCGCGTGGCGAACTCGGCAGCGCAGGTGTCGACGCGCTTGAACACCGGTCGCACCCCCAGCGCCACGCGCGCGGCGCGCACCTCGCTGTCCGAGGCACCCAGCAGCCGCGCCAGGCGACGGTCCGAGTAGCCCCGGCGCTTGAGGAAGCGAAGCTCCTCGGCGTCGAGGCTCGCCAGCGGTCGGCCGCGCAGGCGCGATTCGATCGCGACGAGTTCGCCGATCTGCGCCAGGAACCAGGGGTCGATCGCCGTCTCTTCGTAGATCTCCTGGGGCGTGAGCCCGGCGCGGAAGGCGTCGGCCAGGTACCAGATGCGCTGCGGGCCGGGCTCGCCGATCTCCTGCACGATCTCGTCGCGGTCCGTTGAAATCTCGTCCAACCCGTCGGCGCCCACTTCCAGGCCGCGCAGGGCCTTCTGGAAGGATTCCTGGAAGGTGCGGCCGATGGCCATCACCTCGCCCACCGACTTCATCTGCGTGGTCAGGCGGTTGTCGGCCTGCGGAAATTTCTCGAAGGCGAAGCGCGGAATCTTGGTGACCACGTAGTCGATGGTCGGCTCGAACGAGGCCGGCGTGGCGCCACCGGTGATGTCGTTCTTCAGTTCGTCAAGCGTGTAGCCCACGGCCAGCTTGGCGGCGATCTTGGCGATCGGGAAGCCGGTGGCCTTGGACGCCAGCGCCGAGGAGCGCGACACGCGCGGGTTCATCTCGATCACGACCATGCGGCCGTCGCGCGGGTCGATCGCGAACTGCACGTTGCTGCCGCCCGTGTCCACGCCGATCTCGCGCAGGATGGCGAGCGAGGCGTCGCGCATCACCTGGTATTCCTTGTCGGTCAGGGTCTGCGCCGGCGCCACCGTGATCGAGTCGCCCGTGTGGATGCCCATCGGGTCGAGGTTCTCGATCGAGCACACGATGATGCAGTTGTCCGCGCGGTCGCGGACCACTTCCATCTCGTACTCCTTCCAGCCGATCAGGCTCTCCTCGATGAGCAACTCGTGGGTGGGCGACAGCTCGAGGCCGCGCGTGCAGATGGCGACGAACTCCTCCATGTTGTAGGCGATGCCGCCACCCGTGCCACCGAGCGTGAAGCTGGGGCGGATCACCGCGGGGAAGCCGAGCCTCTCCTGCACCGCGAGCGCGTCGGGCAGCGAGTGGGCAATGCCCGAGCGCGCGGAGCCCAGTCCGATCGCGGTCATGGCCTCCTTGAACTTGAGGCGGTCCTCGGCCTTCTCGATCGCGGCGGGGCTGGCCCCGATGAGCTCCACCTCGTACTTGGCGAGCACACCGTGATGGAACAGATCCATCGCGCAGTTCAGCGCGGTCTGGCCGCCCATGGTCGGCAGGATCGCGTCGGGCCGCTCCTTGGCGATGATGCGCTCGACCACCTGCCAGGTGATGGGCTCGATGTAGGTGACGTCGGCCATCTCGGGGTCGGTCATGATGGTCGCCGGATTGCTGTTGACCAGGATGACCTTGTAGCCCTCGTCGCGCAGCGCCTTGCACGCCTGGGCGCCCGAGTAGTCGAACTCGCAGGCCTGACCGATGACGATCGGGCCGGCGCCGATGATGAGGATGCTCTGAATGTCGGTGCGCTTGGGCATGGTTCTCGGTCGCTTGGGCGCGTGCTCCGTGCGGAGGTTCCGCGCCCGGTCGAACTTTCGGGGCCGGGCACGAGCGCCCGGCCGGTTTCAGTGTCCAGTCTGTCCTGCGGTCTGCCGGCCGCGGCCGGCAGCCATTCAGGCTTTCGCGTAATTGCCCGGTGCCAGCTCCCGCTCGACCAGTTCGATCAGGATGTGGATCACCTTGATGTGCAACTCCTGCACCCGATCGGCGTAACGGCCGGCCGGGGTGACGATGGCCACGTCGGCCAGATCGACGATCGGCGTGCCAGCCCGGCCGGTCAGAGCGATCACCTTCATTCCCGCGGCGCGTGCGGCCTGCGCCGCCGCCACCACGTTGCGGCTCGTGCCGCTGGTGGTGATGGCCAGCAGCACGTCGCCCGCGCGCCCTACCGCCCGCGCGTAGCGCGCGAAGACCTGCTCATAGCCGTAGTCGTTGCCCACGCAGCTCAGGTGCGAGGGGTCGGACATGGCGATCGCGGCATAGCCGGGTCGGTCTTCGCGGAAGCGGCCCGAGAGTTCCTCGGCGAAGTGCATGGCGTCGCACATCGAGCCGCCGTTGCCGCACGACAGGACCTTGCCTCCCGCACGGAAGGTGGCGGCGAGCAGCGCGCCCGCCTCGGCGATGGCCGCGTGCGCGGTGGCGTCGGCGCGCAGGTGCTCGAGCGCGTCGCGTGCCTCGGCCAGCGCCGCGACGACGTGCTCGGCGCTCACTGGCGCACCTCCATGGACGCGACGAAGCGGTCGAACAGGTCGCCGATGTCGTGCGGCCCGGGGCTCGCCTCGGGGTGGCCCTGGAAGCAGAAGGCCGGCGCATCGCTCAGCTCGAAGCCTTGCAGCGAGCCGTCGAACAGCGACACGTGGGTGGGTCGCGCGTTGGCCGGCAGGCTCTTCTCGTCGACCGCGAAGCCGTGGTTCTGGCTGGTGATGTAGACCCGGCGAGACGCCAGGTCGAGCACCGGGTGGTTGGCCCCGTGGTGGCCGAACTTCATCTTCAGAGTGCGCGCGCCCACCGCCAGGCCCAGGATCTGGTGACCCAGGCAGATGCCGAACAGCGGGAGCTTCTGAGCGATGAAGCGGCGCGCGGCCTCGATCGCGTAGCTGCAGGGCTCGGGATCGCCCGGGCCGTTCGACAGGAACACGCCGTCGGGCGCCAGCGCGAGCACCTCGTCGGCCGGCGTGGTGGCGGGCACGACGGTGACGCGGATGCCGCGATCGGCGAGCAGGCGCAGGATGTTGCGCTTGACTCCGAAGTCGTAGGCCACGACGTGGAAGCGGAACTCCTCGGGCGTCACGAAGCCGGGCGTGCCGTCGGCGCGCGCCAGCTGCCAGCTGCCCTCGGTCCACTCGTAGCTCGAGGGCGTGCTCACCACTTGGGCGAGGTCCTGGCCCGCCATGCCCGGGTAGGCGCGCGCACTGGCCAGCGCCGCGGCGATCGCGTCCTCGCCCAGTTGCGCATCGGTGCCCGCCACGAGGCAGCCGGCCTGGGCGCCCTGCTCGCGCAGCACGCGCGTCAGGCGCCGGGTGTCGATGTCGGCGATGCCCACCACGCGCTCGGCCACGAGGTAGTCCTGCAGGGTCTGGGTGGCACGGAAGTTCGAGGCCAGCGGCGGACAGTCCCGCACCACCAGCCCGGCGGCGTAGACGCGGCCGGCCTCGGTGTCCTCGGGATTCACCCCGGTGTTGCCGATGTGCGGGTAGGTCAGCGTGACGATCTGGCCCTGGTACGAGGGATCCGTCAGGATCTCCTGGTAGCCGGTGATCGCGGTGTTGAACACCACCTCGGCAACGGTCGATCCGGGGGCGCCGATCGATCGGCCGCGAAAGACCGTGCCGTCGGCCAGCACGAGCGCCGCGGCGGGGCGGGGGTCGGAGATCAGGGGGGTCAAGCGGGCTCCTGTGCGGCGCACGCAACGCCTGAGGCTTGCGGCCGCGATGCGCGGCGTCCGATCGGGTCGCCGCCGGAAAGCGTGGATAAACTCGCGAATTATATCCGGGCAGGCCTGCGCGCCCGACGACCCCCGACCCGCCTCACCCCAGCCTCCCGGCGCCCAGTGCGCCCCGCGCCTCATGAGCAGCACCCTTTCCCGCCTGGCCCGCCACACCGTGCTCGTTGCCGACACGGGCGACGTGGCCGCCATTGCGCGCCTGGCCCCGCGCGACGCCACCACCAATCCCTCGCTGATCCTCAAGGCCGCCAGCCAGCCCGCGTACGCGCCCCTGCTGGGCGCGGCGCGCCGGGCGCCAGCGGGCGAGCCGGCCGCCGCGCGCATCGACCGCGTGCTGGTGGCCTTCGGCACCGAGATCCTCGGCCACATCGGCGGCCGGGTCTCGACCGAGGTCGATGCGCGCTTGTCCTTCGACACCCGAGCCACCGTCGAGAAGGCCCGCCGTCTGATCGCGCTGTACCAGGCCGAGGGCGTGGACCGGGCGCGGGTGCTGATCAAGATCGCCGCCACCTGGGAGGGCCTGCAGGCGGCCGAGGTGCTCGAGCGCGAGGGCGTCGCCTGCAACCTCACCCTGCTCTTTTCCCAGGTCCAGGCCGAGGCGGCCGCCCAGGCCGGCGCGACGCTGATCTCGCCCTTCGTGGGGCGCATCTACGATTGGCACAAGAAGGCCGCGGGCGCAGCCTGGGACGAGGCCGCCATGTCCGGCGCGAACGACCCCGGCGTGCGCTCGGTGCACGCGATCTACACGCGCCTCAAGGGCGCCGGCAGCCGCACCGAGATCATGGGCGCGAGCTTTCGCAACACAGGCCAGATCGTGGCCCTGGCGGGCTGCGACCTGCTCACCATCGCGCCGGATCTGATGGACCAGCTGGCCGCGGCCGACGCGCCGCTCGAGCGGACACTCGATCCGGCCCAGGTGCCGGCGGGCGCGCCGATCGCGGTGTCCGAACCGCAGTTCCGCTTCCGCCTGAACCAGGACGCCATGGCCACCGAGAAGCTGGCCGAGGGCATCCGCCTGTTCGTGGCCGATACCGAAAAGCTCGAAGCCCTGATCGCCTCGCTCTGACCCTGCCATGCTCGTCATTCCCTATCAGACGCGCTTCACCCTGGGCTCGCTGCCGCTGGCCACCCTGGTGCTGATCGTCCTCAACGTGTTTGTCTTCTTCGGCCTGCAAGGCCGCGACGGCGCCCTGCTCGAGTCCGCCCGCGACCAGTACTTCGCCTCCGAGCTGCCGCGCATCGAGCTGCCACGCTACGTGGCGCACCTCGAGTCGCGCAGCGACGCGCAGTCGCGCAGCACGCTGCGCCGCCTGGGCTCGCTGGCGCGCAACCCCCAGCCCTGGCCGCTGGTGCAGACGATGCAAAACGACCGCGAGTTCCAGAAGCTGCTCGCGGCCGGCGCGATCGTGAAGCCCGAGGAACCCGGCTACCGCGCCTGGCGCGAACAGCGCGACCGCTTCAACGCTCTCATGGCGCAGGGCTTCACGCAGCGCTGGGCCCTGACAGGCTGGGACGAGCCCGCCCGTCTGTTCACCTACTCCTTCCTGCACGGCGACGGCCTGCATCTGCTCACCAACATGCTGGTGCTGCTGCTCGCCGGCCCCTTTGCCGAGGCGGCGCTGGGCAGGCTGCGCTTCCTGGCGGGCTACCTCTTCGCGGGCGTGGCGGCGGGCGTGGCCCATCTGGCGGTGAGCAGCATGCCCCTGGTGGGCGCCTCGGGTGCGGTGTCCGGGGCGATGGCGATGGTCGCCGTGCTCTACGGCGCGCGGCGCGTGCCGGTGTTCTGGACCATCGGCGTGTACTTCGACACCGCGCGAGTCCCCGCGCTGGCCCTGCTCCCGGTGTGGATCGCCATCGAGGTGCTTGCCTGGGCGGCCCAGCCCGACAGCCCCGTGGCCTATTGGGCGCACCTGGGCGGCTTTGCCGCGGGAGCGGCCTTCGCCTGGTACTTCCGGCCGCGCGACGAACAACGCATCGACCAGATCGTCGAGGAACACGAGGCCGAGGACCGGCAGGCCGCGCGCCGCGCCCGCCTGATCGACGAGGCCCAGCAGGCCGCCGCCCGCATGGACACGCGCCGCGCGCTGCGCGCGTATGGCGAGTTGGCCGCGGCCGAACCCGAGAACCTGGCCTTTGCCGTGGCGCGCTTCAACATCGCCTTGCTGGCTCGCGACCGCGCCGTCTACGTGGAAGCCGCCAACGGCGTGCTCGACATCCGCACCCGCGGGGCGCGGACCCAGTTGCGCCCGGTCTACCTGCAGATGACCCAGCCCAAGCTGCTGCCCCTGCTGAGCGTGGAGGAGCAACTGCGCCTGGCGCGCCGCCTGGTGGCCGCGCGCGAGGATGCCGCCGCGCTGCGCGTGCTCGATGAACTTCTGGCGAGCGAGGAGCTGCGCCAGCGCCACGCCCGCGCCCTGGCCGACTGCCTGCTCGGGCTCTACACCACCTACGCGCGTCACGGCCTGCGCCACCAGGCCGAGAGCGTGCGCGAGCGCCTGGCGCGCTACTTCCCGCAGCCCATCCCGGCCGCGGCCGCACCCGCCACCGTGCGCCCAAGCCCGCGGCGCAGCGACACGGCGGCCCGCGCCGAGGACGGCGAGCGCACCCTGCCGCTCGAGTGGGACATGGCCACCCAGTTCAACACCCGCCCCTACGAGGAGCGCTGAACCGGCCGCTTCAGGCTGGCGGCGCGGGCTGAGCGGGTTCGGACACCTGCAGGAAGCGGCGAGCCTGCGCGGCTGCCGCACTGCCGGGGTAGGCGGCGATCACGTGCTCGAACAGCCGACGGGCCCCGGCTGCGTCGCGTGCCCCTTCCGCGAGTAGCCGGCCGCCCAACAGGTAGACCTCGGGCAGGTCGGCGTGGCCCGGCCAGCGCTTGTCGAAGCCACGCAGCAGGGCGCCGGCCTGCTCGAAGCGCCCGCGCTCGAGCGAGCGCCGCGCCAGCGGCACGACCAGGCCCGCCTCGTTCAGTTGCCAGCCCGCACGCCGCTCGGTCTCTTCGGCCAGCACCTGCAGGGCCTCGTCGAGGTTGCCGCTCCTGACCAGCAAGCCGAGGTAGCGCTCGCTCAGTTCATCGAGCCGGGATGCGTCGCCGTCGGCGATCAGCAGGCGCCGCAGACGTCCGTGCAGCGACAGGTCGTTGGGGCGCTCGGCCAGGTCCTCGCCCACCAGGGAGATGGCCTCCTTGAGTTCGCCCGCAGCGACGTGCTGGCCGATGAGCGCATCGCGCTGGCGCGTGCGCAGGTCGATGCGGCCCTTGAGCACGGGGCGCCCGCTGTCGCCCGGCCCCAGCACGGCCACACCCAGCGCCGAGTGGTACTGGTACATCACGTAGCCGATCAGGGCGCACATGATCAAGAAGAAGTAGTTGCCCACGAAGCTCGAGATCCCCATCAGCAGCCAGTAGCGGTCCTTGAACAGCGGCGCCACCAGCTCGAAGGCCTGGTTGGATCCCGTCATCAGCAGCAGCAGGAACAGGCAGAGCACGAGGTAGGGCGCGCCGATGCCGTGGACGATGCCCAGCAGCCGCACCGGGTTCATGGCCTCGCGCAGGCTGTCGCTCTGGGCCATGGACATGACCGAGGCGGGCGTGGCCAGCGCCACCAGCACCATGCCCACGAGCAGCAGAAAGCCGCTGCCCGACAGCGCGCCGACCAGCGCCACCAGAAACAGCGCGATCAGGAAGATCGCGAACATCTTGTAAGGCCGCCAGGGATGCGCCTCGCTCGCGAGCACGGGGTAGTCGTCAGGCTTGAGGTAGCCCTGCGAGGCGCGCTCGATCACCAGGAAGCCGTAGCGAGCCAGCACCACGGACGTGGCCAGCGCCGCCGGCACCAGCACCAGCCACGAGCCCGAGTACAGGGCTGCGGCCATGATCAGCGACAGCACCACGTTGCGCGCCAAGGGCTGCCGGTAGGCGGGAAAGCGGAAAAATCGGGGCATGCGGCGCCAGAAGGGCGTGATCGGCGCGTCCTGCCCCGCCCAGGCCCTGAAGTTCGACTCCACCGAGATGTCCGCCGCGCCGCGCGCCGAGTTGCCCGCCCCGAATGCTAGCGGGTTCGCCGCCGGGCCGCGCCGCCGCGCACGGCCAATGTGGCTTTGCCGCCCCGCTGCACCCGGCCAGCGTTGCGGGCGCAGGGGTCAAGGAAACTCAGAGCTTCTCGGTCTCGCCGCTGCGGGGCTGCCACTTCATCAGGCGCCGCTCGATCCGGCCCACCCCCCAGTCCAGCACCAGGGCAAAGGCGGTGAGCACCAGGATGCCGGCCATCACGGTGTTGATGTCGAAACTGCCCTCGGCCTGCAGGATCAGGTAGCCGACCCCGGCCGCGGAGCCCAGGTATTCGCCCACCACCGCGCCCACGAAGGCCAGCCCCACCGAGGTGTGCAGCGAAGAAAACACCCAGCTCATGGCGCTGGGCAGGTAGACGTGGCGCAGCAGCTGGCGCCGGTTGGCGCCCAGCATGCGCGCGTTGGCCAGCACCACGGGGCTGACCTCGCGCACCCCCTGGTAGACGTTGAAGAACACGATGAAAAACACGAGCGTCACGCCGAGCGCGATCTTCGAGCCCATGCCCAGGCCGAACCACACCGCGAAGATCGGCGCGAGGATCACCCGCGGCATCGAGTTCGCCGCCTTGATGTAGGGGTCGAGCAGGGCCGCGGCAAAGGGCGAGAGCGCCAGCCACATGCCCACGCCCAGCCCCGCCGCGGTGCCGATGGCGAAAGCGGCCACCGTCTCGGTCAGCGTCACCGCGAGGTGGCGGTAGATGTCGCGGTCGACCACGAACCAGTCCCACACGCGCGCCAGGATCCTGAGCGGCTCGCCGAAGAAGAAGGCGGCCTGGCGATCGTTGTCGAACAGGAAGGGCGGCACGATCCCGGGCGTGGTGAGCAGCCACCAGAGCAAGAAGAAGCCCGCGGCCAGGCCCAGTTGGGCCAGGCGCAGGCGCGGGCCGCCAATGCGCCGGGTGCTCATGCCACCTTGCCCTGGGTATAGCCCTTGAGCACCTCGCCGCGCAGCACGTCCCAGATGGCGGTGTGCAGTTCTATGAAGCGCGGCGTGACGCGCACCTCGGCCACGTCGCGCGGGCGGGGAAGATCGATCGCGAACTCGCCGATCGGCCGCGCCGCCGGGCCGGCCGACATCACCACCACGCGGTCGCTCATGGCGATGGCCTCGTCGAGGTCGTGGGTGATGAAGAGCACGGCCTTGCGCTTGGCCGCCCAGATCTCCAGCACCTCGTTCTCCATGAGCTGGCGGGTCTGGATGTCGAGCGCCGAGAAGGGCTCGTCCATCAGGATCAGGTCCGGGTCGAGCACCAGCACCTGGGCGAGCGCCGTGCGCTTGCGCATGCCCCCCGACATCTGGTGCGGATAGCGGTCGCCGAAGCCCGCCAGGCCGACGCGGCGCAGCCAGTCCTCGGCCTGCGCGCGGGCCTCGGCGGGCGGCACGGCGCGGAACTCCAGGCCGGCCATCACGTTGCCCAGCGCCGTGCGCCAGGGCATCAGCGCGTCGGACTGGAACATGTACCCCGCGCGCCGGTTCAAGCCCGCCAGCGGGGCACCGGACACCTTGACGCCCCCGGCGCTGGGTTCGAGCAGGCCCGCGGCAACGTTGAGCAGGGTGCTCTTGCCGCAACCCGTGGGACCGACCACCGAGACGAACTCGCCCGGGGCGATCGTCAGGTCCACGCCCTGAACCGCCGTGTAGCGCTGAGCGCTCCGCCCTTCGCCGGACAGGAAGGTGATGGCCACGCCGGAAAGCTCGAGTGCCGGGCTCATCGCGCCGCCCGGGCGCCCATCGGGAACGGCCATCACTTGTACTTCGCGTTGGCCTTCTTCACGAACTCGTTGGTCCAGGTGGACTTGAGGTCGAGCTTGGCGTTGGCAAGCGCGGGATCGACGCTGGCGAGCGCGCGCAGCGCGGTGTCGGCGCCCTTTTCGGGAATCATGCCGTCGGGCGAGAGCGCAGGCTTGGCCTTGAGGAAGGCGTCGATGTAGACCGCGCGGTCGCCCAGCAGGTAGCTCTCGGGCACGGCCTTGATGATGTCCGACGGGCCTGCCTGCTGGATCCACTTGTCGGCACGCACGATGGCGTTGGTCAGGGCCTGGATCGTGGCCGGGTTCTTCTCGATGAAGGCGACCGGCGCGTAGAGCGTGGCCGCGGGCATCGGTCCGCCGAACACGCGCTCGGCCTCGGCCACGTCGCGCGTGTCGCTCACCACCTTCACGTCGCCGCCACGCTCGAGAATGGTGATCACCGGATCGAGGTTGGCGATTGCGTCGATCTGCCCCGAGCGCAGCGCCGCCACCGCGCCCTGCGAGGCGCCCACGCCGATGATGGCCACGTCGCTGGGCTTGAGCCCGTGCTTGGCGAGCACGTAGTTGGTCATGACGTTGGTCGACGACCCCGGTGCCGTGACCCCGATCTTCTTGCCCTTGAGGTCGGCAATCGTCTTGTAGCCGGGCATCGTCTTGGTGTTGACGGCCAGCACGATCTGCGGGGCCTTGCCCTGGAGCACGAAGGCGCGCATCGGCTGGCCCTTGGCCAGCATGTTCACGTTGTGCTCGAAGGCGCCCGAGACCACGTCGGCGCTGCCTCCCACCACGGCCTGCAGGGCGCGCGCGCCGCCGGCGAAGTCGACGATGGTGACGTCGAGCCCTTCGTCCTTGAAGAAGCCCTTTTGCTCGGCGACGGTCAGCGGCAGGTAGTAGAGCAGGTTCTTGCCGCCCACCGCGATGGTGATCTTCTTCTTCTCGGGGGACTGGGCGGCCAGGCCCAGCGGCAGGGCGGACAGGCCGGCGGCGATCAACAGGTCGCGGCGGTTCATGCGGGTCTCCTAGGCGTTCTTGTGAGGCGCGCCCTCACGGGGGGTGGCGCGCGGAAGATTCAGCGTATCGCACCTGTCGCGCGCAGTCTTTGCAGTTGCGCCTCGCTCAGGCCGAGCGCGCTCAGCACCTCGTCGGTGTGCTCGCCCAGCCGCGGGCCGAGCCAGCGCGTGCCGCCCGGCGTGGCCGAGAGCTTGGGGCTGACCGCCGGCACCGCCAGCGTGCCTCCGCCCGGCAGCGGCGCGCGCTCGATCATGCCGCGCGCGGCGAACTGCTCGTCGCGGAACATGTCCGCCACGCTGTAGATGCGCGAGACCGGCACGTCGGCCGCGGTCAGGACCGCCAGCGCCTCGTCGATGCCGCGCGCGCCGCACCAATCCTGGATGGCGGAGTCGATCTCGGCCACGCGCGGCACGCGCCCGTCGTTGCGCGCGAGCGCCGGATCGTCGGCCAGGTCAGCGCGGCCGATGGCCAGCATCAGGCGGCGGAAGATCGCGTCGCCGTTGCCGGCCACCACGATCGCCTCGCCATCGGCACAGGTGTAGGTGTTCGACGGCACGATGCCCGGCAGCGCGCCACCGGTGCGCGCGCGCACCACGCCCGCGTGGTCGTACTCGGGCACGGTGGACTCCATCAGGTTGAACACCGCCTCGTAGAGCGCCACGTCGATCATCTGGCCCTCGCCGCGCTCTCGCCCCCCCGTGGCGTCGCGGTGACGCAGTGCCATGAGCGCCCCGATCACGCCGTGCAGGGCCGCGATCGAGTCGCCGATCGAGATGCCGATGCGCACCGGCGGCCGGTCGGGAAAGCCCGAGACGTAGCGGATTCCGCCCATCGACTCGCCGATCGCCCCGAAGCCCGGCCGCTCGCGCATCGGGCCGCTCTGACCGTAGCCCGACAGGCGCAGCATGATCAGCGACGGGCGCTCGGCCCGCAGCGACTCCCAGCCCAGGCCCCACTTCTCGAGCACGCCCGGACGGTAGTTCTCGATCACCACGTCCGCCTCGAGCGCTAGGCGCCGGGCAATGGCCTGCGCCTCGGGATCCTTGAGGTTGAGCGCGATCGACTTCTTGTTGCGCGACTGCACGTACCACCACAGCGAGGTGCCCTCGTGCAGCACGCGCCAGGCGCGGATCGGGTCGCCGGCCCCGGGGTCCTCGACCTTGACCACCTCGGCGCCGAACTCGGCGAACATGCGCGCGGCAAACGGCCCGGCAATCAGCGTGCCGAGTTCGAGCACGCGCAAGCCGGCCAGCGCACCGCCGCTCATGCCGTTCTCGGGGCGCGCAGCGCGCGGTCGCCGCCCTCGCGCTTGGCGGTGTACATCGCGTCGTCGGCCCGCTGCAGCAGGGTCAGCGCGTCCCCCGCATCCGAGGGCGCGAGCGCCCAGCCGACGCTGGCGTGTATGTCCATGGGAGGATCCAGATGGGCGCCGCTGGCGCGCGCCGCCGCCAGCAGATGCTCGGCGACCCGCTGGGCGCCGGCCTCGTCGTTCACCCGCGCGAGCACGATGAACTCGTCTCCGCCGAAGCGGCCCACCGCGTCCTCGGTGCGCACCACCGTCTGCAGCGCCGCGGCCAGGCGCGTGAGCACGGCGTCCCCGGCCGCGTGGCCCAGGGCATCGTTGACCTGCTTGAAGTTGTCGAGGTCGACGAAGAACAGCGCCAGTTCGCCAGGCTCGTGTCCGGACAGGGCTGCATCGAGGCGCGCCGTCACCGCCCGGCGACTGAGCACGTCGGTCAGCGCGTCGCGTTCCACCGTGCGTTCCAGCCGCTGGCGCGCGAGCATCATCTCGTGCACGTCGAGCGTGACCGTGTAGATCCCGGCCACGACGCCGTCGTCGTCGAGATCGGGGACGTAGCTGGTGCGCACCCAGCGCCGGTCCTGGTTGCCCAGGGTTGCCAGCCGGGTGTACTGGACGGACTCGCCCGCGAGCGCGCGCTCGAAGTAGGGACGGTGCTCCGCCCAGAGCTTGGGTCCGCGCACGTCGCCGATCCGACGCCCCAGGATGTCGGGCTCGGCGGCGTCCGTGATCTCTAGGTAGGCCTTGTTCACGAAGAGCAGGCGGAACTCGCGGTCCACGTAGGTCAGCGGATAGGGGATCTTCTCGGTGAAGCGCAGCAGGCGGCGGCGCTGGGACTCGAGCGCCTGGCGGCCCAGCACGTCGTCGTGGATGTCGAAGGCGATGGTGTAGATCGCCTCGATCCGCCCGGCGGCGTCGCGATCCGGGAAGGCCTGCACCCGCGCCCAGCGCGGGGCGGCGCCACGGTGCGTGAGCAGGCGCTCGTAGCTGGTCGTTCGGCCCTCGAAAGCCGCGCCGAAGGCGTCGCGGGCCGCAGCCCAGGCCTGTGGCCCGTAGATCTGCTCCAGGGTGCGCCCGAGGATCTCTTCCCGCGGCCGCTTGGCCCAGGTCACATAAGGCTGGTTGCAGAAAGTCAGCCGGCCTTCGCGGTCCCAGCGGCCGATCGGCAGGTCGATCGCGTCGACCAGGCGCTCGGTGTCGGCAACGCGTGCCTCGGTTGCGCCCGCGGCGAGCGGGACAGGGTCGTCCATGCTCAGTGCGCCCCCACCCCGCTGACGAAGATCGTGATCGTGACCACCAGGCCGACCAGCCACACGACCGAACGCGCCAGGTGCCAGTTGGCCAGGTAGCAGGCCAGGTAGGCCAGGCGCGCCGCCACGAAGATCAGTGCGAGGCTGTCGAGCCGCGAGGGCTCGGCCCCCGCGAGGTGAGCCACGATCACCGCCGCGGCGAAGAACGGAAAGGCCTCGAAGCTGTTGGCCTGGAAGTTGTCGGCGCGCTTGCGCCAGCCTTGCTGCTTGGCCAGCCACTCGCGCGGGTCGCGATTGTTGTAGCGGCTGGCGCCCGCCTTGGCGATGGTCGCGCCGAGGTAGGGCAGCAGTCCCGCCACCAGGACACACCAGAAGGCAATGCTCACGCTCGCGATCTCCGGATCAGTTCGGCGCACGCGGCACCGCGCGCGTCCGCAGCGAGCATATCGCGCGCCAACCTAGGCGGCGCGGCGGTCCAGCATCGCTTGCGCCAGGGTATTGACGTCGGTGTACTCGAGCTCCGCACCGGCCGGCACGCCGCGCGCCAGGCGCGTGAGCCTGAGTCCGGGTACGCGCGCCTGCAGCAGCTCGGTGATGTAGTGCGCGGTGGCGTCGCCCTCCGGCGTGAAGGAGGTGGCCACGACCACCTCGCGCACCAGGCCGTCGGCCGCCCGCGCGAGCAGCTTCTCCATCTGGATCTCGCGCGGACCCACGCCGTCGAGCGGCGAGAGCCGCCCCAGCAACACGAAGTACAGGCCCTGGTAGGCGAGCGACTGCTCGATCATCAGCTGGTCGGCCGGCGACTCGACCACGCAAAGCAGGCTCGCGTCGCGGCGCGGGCTGGCGCAGGTGTCGCACAGCGCGAGTTCGGTGAGCGTGTTGCAGCGGCCGCAATGCCCCACCGAGGCGGCCGCCCCCAGCAGCGCCTCACCGAGCGCCACGGCCGCGGCGCGGTCGTGCTGCAGCAGGTGAAAGGCGATGCGCTGCGCCGAGCGCGGACCGATGCCGGGCAGGCGCTTGAGCGCATCCACCAGCTTGTCGATCGAGGGTCCGAGCTTCATGTGAGGTCGAGTGCCGGGCGAAGAGTTGGCAAATTGCCGCGAATGTATGGTCCGGCCAGGACGGCATCGGCGTGAGACTGGCGGTCAGGGGCGAAGCCCCCAGCGACGCGCCCCCCAGTGTTGCCCTTACCTCAGGGCCAGGCGCCGGGCCGCCCCAAGCCCGGCCCTCTGATCAAGCCACTCGATGTGCACGTGCGACGGCAAGGCCGTCGCGTACACATCGAGTGCCTCCTAAAACGGCAGCTTGAATCCGGGCGGCAGGGGCATGCCGGCGGTCACGCTGGACATCTTCTCCTGCGTGGTCTGTTCGACGCGACGCACCGCGTCGTTGAACGCCGCGGCCACCAGGTCTTCGAGCATGTCCTTGTCGTCGCCCACCAGGCTCGGGTCGATGCTCACGCGCTTGACGTCGTGCTTGCAGGTCATCACCACCTTGACCATGCCGGCGCCCGACTGGCCCTCGACCTCGATCGACTCGAGCTCGGCCTGCATGCGCTTCATGTTCTCCTGCATCTTCTGCGCCTGCTGCATCAGCCCGGCGATCTGACCCTTCATCATGCTGTTCTCTCTTTCAATCCTGGGAGCGGGGCCGGACCGACGCGGGGTCCACTTCGGCACCGAACTGTTCGATCAATTCTCGCACGAAGGGGTCGGCGACGATGGCCTCCTCGGCCTCGCGCTGGCGCTGCGCCCGGGCCGCTTCGTCGAGGCTGGCGGCGGTTGGCCCGGCGGGCGCGCCGACCTCGGCCTCGACGCGGCATGGCCCGCCAAGCGCCTCGGCCAGCGCGGCCTCGAGGCGCTTGACGGTGCCCGGCTCGGCGAGGTGCTTGGCATCGACGCGCAGCCGCAGCGTGTTGCCATCCCGGCCGATCAGTTCGGAGCGCCGTGCAAGCTCCCGCGCCAGGGCATTGAGCGGCAGCGCGGCCACGAAGGCAGGCCACTGCGCAGCGGACTGCAGCGGCGCGGCCACCGGCTCGCTCGCTGCCGCCGCCGCAGGCACCTCGTCCAGAACGCGCTCGGCCGGCACAGGGGCAGGCGGCATGGTGGCTCGCGCCGTCGCGGCTGCCGGGGCGGACTCAGTCGCGGGCCTGGCAGCGAGCGCCTCAGCAGAGTCTTTGGTGACGGCGCGCTGCGGCCGGCCCACCGCGGCCTGGGCCGGCTCGCGTGTGGCGGGAACGCTGTCGTCAGTGGCACGCGGGCGCGCTGCGGCGCGGGGCGCAGCACGGGGCGTCGCCACCGAGGTGCTAGGCGGTCGGGCCGCCACCAGCGCCGCGGCGCGCGGCGAGGCCGTGCCGGCCGGCGCGAAGGCCAGCATGCGCAGCAGGCTCATGCTGAAGCCGGCGTACTCGTCGGGCGCGAGGTGCAGATCGTTGCGGCCGTGCAGGGCGATCTGGTAGTACAGCTGAGCTTCCTCGGGACCGAGCAGTGCGGCCAGGCGCGCGATCTCGGCGGCATCGGCCTCGTCCTCGGCCACGCTGCCGGGCACCTGCTGGGCCAGCGCCACGCGATGCAGCAGGCTCGCCAGGTCGCGCAGGCCCTGCCCGTACGACAGGCTGCGCGTGCCCATCTCGTCGGCCACCGCCAGCGCCGCGCGCGCGTCGCCTGCGTGCACCGCCTCGACGATGCGCACCAGCGTGTCGGAGTCGATCGCACCCAGCATGCTGCGCACCGCATCGAGCGAGACCGGCCCCGCGGCATACGCGATCGCCTGGTCGAGCAAGGACAGGCCGTCGCGCATCGAGCCGCGCGCCGCGTGGGCCAGCATGCGCAAGGCGGCGGGCTCGGCCTCGACACCCTCCTGCTCGAGGATGAACTCCATGTGCCCGGCGATCGCCGCCGGCGTCATGTTCTTCAGGTTGAACTGCAGGCAGCGCGACAGCACCGTCACCGGCACCTTCTGCGGGTCGGTGGTGGCGAGGATGAACTTCACGTACTCGGGCGGCTCCTCCAGCGTCTTGAGCATCGCGTTGAACGCGTGGTTCGACAGCTGGTGCACCTCGTCGATCATGTAGACCTTGAAGCGCGCGTTGCTGGGCGCGTACATGGCGCGCTCGAGCAGGGTGACCATCTCGTCCACGCCGCGGTTGCTGGCCGCGTCCATCTCGATGTAGTCGACGAAGCGGCCGGCGTCGATCGCCGTGCACGCCTCGCACACGCCGCAGGGTGCGTCGGTCACGCCGCCCTGCCCGTCGGGGCCGACGCAGTTGAGGCTCTTGGCCAGGATGCGCGCCAGCGTGGTCTTGCCCACGCCGCGGGTGCCGGTGAACAGCCAGGCGTGGTGCAGGCGTCCGCTCTTGAGCGCGTGGGTGAGCGCGCGCACCACGTGCTCCTGCCCCACCAGGGTCGCGAAATCGCGCGGGCGCCACTTGCGGGCTAGGACTTGATAGGACATGGGTCGAGGGATTCCGGGTAGAGCGCTGCGGACTCGCGGCCGGGCGAGCCGATTCTAAGCAGGCGGCACGGCGCGCCCGAACTCGGCCAGCGCCTCGCCGGTCATGCGGCAGATGCGCCAGTCGGCCATCACCTCGGCGCCCAGCGACTCGTAGAACTCGATCGCCGGCTGGTTCCAGTCGAGCACGCTCCACTCGAAGCGGCCGCAGCCGCGCGCCACCGCGGTGCGCGCGAGGTGGCGCATCAGCGCCTTGCCGTAGCCGCGCCGGCGCGCCTCGGGCACCACGAACAGGTCCTCGAGGTACAGGCCGCGCCGCGCCAGGAAGGTGGAGTAGTTGTGGAAGTACAGCGCGAAGGCCACCGCGCGCGTGCCACCGCGCGCCTGCTCCCAGCCGATCAGGGCCTCGATCACCGGGGCGGGGCCGAAGAGCTCGGCGCGCACCTGCTCCTCGGTGGTCTGCACGAGGTGGGCGAGCTTCTCGTAGTCGGCCAGCGCGCGGATCAGCTCGACGAGCACCGCGCAATCCTGCGGGCGGGCGGCTTCGATGCGGAAGTTCATGCGCTAGCGCACAGAGTCCTGAGGCGGGGAGTCGGCTCGAGCGCCGACGGATGCGCGCCGCCCCAAGGCGGGCGACGACGCAAGGTGAAGGAGGCGAGCCTTGTCCTCGGCACTGCAGGAACTCCGCTGTGGCTGCTTCGTTCCCGACCTGACCAGGTTCACGGCTCCCGCATGCGAGGGGGCCCGCCCGCTGCGCAGTCTACCTCAGCACCCCGCCCTGCCCGCCCGGCGCCCACTCGCGCCAAGCCTGCATCAAGGGGAAATACAAGCCCAGACGGATGGTGCGGCCGGGCTCGAGCGCGGCGACCAGGCGCGCGTAGCGCTCGAGTTGCGCGCGGTAGCGCTCCTGTTCTCGGTCCAGGAAGGCTTCGCGGCCGCCGCCCTCGTGGCTGCCGGTCTTGTAGTCCACGATCCAGCGGATGCCCGCCTCGTCCACGAAGCTGCGGTCGAGCGACACGTCCACCAGTTCACCTGCATCCAGCCCCGTCAGGCGCCACTCGGAGCGTGCTTCTCGCGTGGCCTCGAGCAGCCAGCGCCCGCGCTGGTCGGCCCAGGCGGCGGCGAGCGCGGCACGCACGCGCGCCCCCGCCGCGGGGCGCTCAGCGGCCGGCACTCCCGCCTGCGCCAGCTCGCGCTCGATCCGCCTCGCCGCCTGGGGCAGTTCTTCGGGCTTCCAGCGCCCGCCGGGCTCGGTGTAGCGGGCGAGCCAGGCGTGCACCACGGTGCCCACGTGGCGTGCCGCCTCGCCCGCCCAGCTGAACTCGATGGACTCGCGGCGCGCCAACTCGGTCTCGGGCGGCGCCGGCGGCGCCAGGCGCGGCGTGGCCGGCGCGCGCCAGGGCAGCGGCAGGCGCCTCAAGGACTGCTCGATCGTCGGCGCGCTTGCCTCACCCGGCTCCTGAGCGGGCGGCGTCGCCCCAGCAAACGCCGCGCTCACGGCCGGCCACAGGCGGGCCAGCAAGCTGTCCGCAGGCGGCTCGGCTAGGCTCGCTGCGCCCTTGTCTGCGCGGAAACTCGCGCTGCCCAGCAGGTGCAGGCGGCGCTTGGCGCGCGTGGCTGCCACGTAGAGCAGGCGCCCGGCCTCGAGCCTCTCGCGCTCGCGCTCCACGCGAGCGAGGTAGCGGCCGATCGGCTCGTCCTCGTCGCCCGCCTCGGCAAGCGGCGCGAGCAGCAGTTCACGCCCGCCCGCGGCCCGGGCGCGCTCCATCCAGGCAAGCAGCCGCCGCGCATTGCCGCGCGGCCGCCGCTGCAGCCCGGGCACGATCACCGTGTCGAACTCCAAGCCCTTGGCCTTGTGAATGGTCATGAGCTGCACGGCGCGCTCGTCCACGGCCTCGGGTCGCGCATAGAGCTGGGCCAGCCGCTCGTCGAGTTCGGCCAGGCGCGGCAGGGCGCCCGCCTGCCCGATCTCGGCCAGCAGGCCGAACCAGGCCTCGGCGTCCGCGAGATCGGCGGCTGATGCGCAGCAGGCGGGGCCGGCCAGCGCCAGCCACGCCTGCTCGACCAGCGTGTGCAGCGGCGCGCGCCGCACCTGAGCGTGCACCGGCCAAAGCGCCGCGCGCAGGCGCAGCGCGCGCTCACGGCCCTCGGCACTCAGGCGCGCCAGGCAGTCCGCGTCGTCGAGCAAGGCCGGCACCGGTGCGACCGTGCCCTCGGCCAGGGCGGCCAGGTCGGCCAGCGCAAGCCCGCACCAGGGCGCGCGCAGCACCGCGAGCCAGGCGACGCGATCGGCCGGATGCAGCAGGGCCCGGGTGAGCGCGTGCAGGTCCTGGATCACGGCACGGCTTGCGAGTGGGTCGATCTCGACCGCCGCGCAGGCCTCGCCCGCGGCGCGCAGGGCCGGCGCGATCGCCGCGAGGTGGCTGCGCCCGCGCACCAGCACGGCAATGCTGCCGCCGGGATCTTCGGCGCGCGCGGCGCGCACCGCCTCGACCACGAGCGCGGCCTCGTCCTCGGGCCCGCCCGTCAGCGCGTGCACGGCGACCGCGACACCGGGCAGGGCCTCGTGCGCGGCCTCGGCCGGGCTGTAGGTCACGGCACCGGCGGCAAAGTCCTCCTGGGCCGGGAGCACCTGCGGGAAAGCAGCGTTGACCCACTCGACGACGCCCGCCTGCGAGCGGAAGTTGCGCGTCAGCAGCAGTGAGCGCGGGCGCAGGTCGTCGTGCAGGCCATGCCTGCGGGTGCGCAGGAAGAGCCCGACATCGGCCTCGCGGAAGCGGTAGACGCTCTGCATGGGGTCGCCCACCAAGAAGACGGTGCGTCCGTCGCCGTCCTGCCAGCCGCGCGTGAGCAGGCGCAGCAGCTCGTGCTGGCTGTGCGAGGTGTCCTGGAACTCGTCGACCAGCAGGTGCGTCAGGCGCGCATCGAGCGCCACGGCAAGATCCGTCGGCCCCTCGCCCGCGTCGAGGGCGGCAATGGCGGCGGCGGCGACCTCGGCGAAGTCGGCCTCGCCGCGCGCGGAGAACACCAGCCTGAGTTGCGCCACCGCGAGCTTGAGCACGGCAACGATCGCGCCCAGCACCTGCCACTGCGCCTCGGTGTAGGTCGCGGCGGGCAGCCCGCGCAGCGCGCCGAGCGCGGCGCGCAGATCCTCGTCCTCGGCCATCGAGGCCGCCTGCTCCACGACCTCTTCCTTGAAGCGCGCGTGCTCCTGCTTCTGCTGCGCGTTCGCGCCCTCGGTCTTGGGCGGCACGCCCAGCTTCTTGTTGAAGGCCTTGCGCCAGTCGTCCTCGTTGGTCAGCCAGAAGTGCGCGAGCGCCGCCCACGCGGCTTCGTCCTGCGGCGCGGGCAGCGCGTCAAGGCCTAGGCAGGCTGCCAACACGTGGTCCCCATCCGGACCCAGGCGCTGTGCCGCCTGCGCCGGCAGGCTCCAGAAAGCCGCATCCGCCGGCGCCAGCTCGCGCACCCGTTCGTGCGCCGCGCGCCGGGCCGCTGCCAGCGCCGCCTCGAGCGTGGTGCGCTCGTCGTGCTCGGACTGCAGCAGCAGGCGCAACCACTGGTCGCGCTGCGCCAGCATGTCGGCGATCAGCTCCTGCAGGCGCGGCACCCGATTGTCGAGGTGCGCGAGCACCGCGGCCACCGAGGCGCTGTGCTCGGGCGTGCCCTCGTCGAGCAGGGCCACGGTGGCGCGCGCCGCCTCGAGGTGCAGTTCGCGGGGCTGCTCGACCACGCGCGGCATGCCGCCCAGTCCGGACGCGAGCGGCATGCGCCGCACCAGCGAGGCGCACAGGGCGTCGAAAGTCTGCAGACGCAGCCGGCCGCTGTTGAGCACGAGGTTCCAGCCGCGCTCGGCGTCGCGCGCGAGCACGGCCTGCGCCAGGCGCCGGGTCAGGCGCTCGTGCTCGCTGGCAGGTTCGGGCTCGTGCGCCTGGCCGAGCGCCTCGAGCAGGCGCACGCGCATCTCGGCCGCGGCCTTGCGCGTGAAGGTGATGGCCACGATCTGCTCGGGCTCGTCGACGCGCGCCAGCAAGGTCAGCAGGCGCTGCACGAGCAGCGAAGTCTTGCCCGATCCCGCCGGCGCCTGGACGATGAACGAGGCCTGAGGATCGAGCGCGGCGGCGCGCGCGACGGCGTCACTCGAGCTCATGATCTTCTTCCTCGGCAAGCGCGACGCGCTGATCGATGCGGCACAGCAGGCGCAGGTCGCAGTGCTCGCAGGTCCGGCCCGGCCGCTTGGGATCGACCGCGGCCTCACCCGCCGCAAAGGCCTGCACCAGCGCCTCGCAGGCGGCGCGCCAGCGTGCCGGCAGTTCGGCCCACGCGCCGTGAGCCTGCGCCTCGCGTTCGCTCCAGGCGCCGAGCCCGGTGAGCAGGCCCTCATCGCTGGCGGCCCCCACGAACCGCACTGCGTCGGCGCGAATCTGCGCGTAGGCCAGGGCCGCGACCGGCTCGCCGGCAAGCACCGCGTAAAGCGGCAACTGCGGCGCCTCGGGCCGCTCGCCATGCCAGCGCGTGCTCGCGTCGCGGCCGGTCTTGTAGTCGAGCACCACGAGGCGGCCATCCTCGAGCCGATCGATGCGGTCGGGGCGCAGGCGCAGGGAGCGCCCCGCCAGTTCGTAGTCGGCGCCCTGCTCCAGGCGCTCCACCGTGAAGGCGGCGCCACGCTCGCGCTCCACCGCCAGCCAGCGCACGAAGAGCCGGGCCAGGCGCTGCTGCTCGAGCAGCGCGTAGGCGTCCGACAGTTCCCGCTCGCGCCGCAGATGGGCCACGGCCTGGGCGGCCGCGCTTGCGCACAGGCGCTCGAGCGCGGCCTCGTCGTGCGCCGCCAGTCCGCGCGAGCCCTGGAGTTCGCGCCAGACCAGGGCGGCGGTCTCGTGCACCAGACTGCCGCGCGCGCGGTCGTCGAGCCCGTCCTGGGCTGCTTCGAGCGCGCGAGCGCCCAGGCGATGCCGCGCAAAGGCGCGGAACGGGCAGGCCGCCTGATCGGCCAGCGCGCCCGACCCTCCCGGCAGCACGCTGGCCGCCAGAGGCGGCGCCTGCACATCGACTTGCGCTTCGAGCCCCGGCGCGGCCTGCGCGAGCACTTGCGCCGCAGTGCTCGACGCGTCCAGCCCCAGGTCGGTCAATGCAATGCGCGGCACTGCGGCCACCAGTGCGCTGGGCGCGAGTTCCTGGTCGCCCTCGCGGCAGGGGCGCGAGTAGACGATCTCGGGCGCTGCCGCGGAAAGCCGCGCCAGCAGGCGCTGCGCCATCGCCAGCTGAGATTCGGGCGTGGCGCCGGGCACCCCGGCGGCGCGCTGCGCGCTGATCGGCAGCCAGGGATCGGGGCGCGTCGGGCCCGGCCACTGCGACTCGCTCAGGCCGCATACCCAGAGGTGATCGAAGGCCAGCGGCACCGCCTCGAGCGTGCCCAGCACTTGCACCGGCGCGGCGCTGCCCTCGGGCTGGAAGTCGGTGTCGGCGAGCAAGCCGGCGTAGTGGCCGCGCCACTCGGCGAACGCCAGGCGAGGCGTCCAACCGTCGAGCGTGGCGGTCTGGGCAATGAGCTCGCGCAGCCGCTCCCAGGCCTGCCACGCGGCCGAGGCGAGCGGCGCCTCGCCCGGCAGCCCGGCGTGGGCGAGCAGAGCGAACACGGGCTCGGCCCAGGCCGAAGGCTCGCGTCGGCGCCCCAGGTGCATGGATTGCCAGTCGAGCACGCCGCCCAGTCGCCGCGCCAGGTGGGGGCACCGAGCCTGCGTCGCCGCGCGGCGCAGCGCGGTCGGCGTCAGACGCGGCTCGCCCTCGCGCCGCAGGCGGGCATCGAGCAGGGCCCGCGCGGCGGACTCCTGCGAGGCCTCGCCCAGCCAGGGCGAGAGCAGCAGCGCGCTGGCGCGCTCCAGTTCCAGCGGGCCGGCGGCGAGTTCGAGCACGGCGAGCACCGTGTCGGCCAGCGGCGTGGCCGCCAGCGGCGCGGCCGCCGAGACGTTGAACACGCTGCCTTCGGCCGCCTCGGGCAGCAGGCGTGCAAACACCTGGCGCAGGGCCACATGGCAGGAAGCCAGATCGGGCACGACCACGGCGATGCGCGCGCCGGGCGCTGCCTCGAGCCGGGCGCGCGCCCAGCGCGCGGCGGCCTGCCACTCGGCCTGCGCGTCGTGCAGTGCGACGAGCCGCGGCGTGCCTGCGAGCGTGGCGGGCGCCAGCCGTTCGAGGACCGTGCCGCGGGACTCGAGCGCCTCGAGCAGGTCGGCTAGCGCCGGCTCGAGCAGGTCGAAGCCGGCCAGCACCACGCGCGCAGGCGCTGCCAGCGCCCCGCGGCGCAGCGCCGCCGCGACGCGCCCCGGTAATTGCGCCTCGGCAATCGTCCCGCGCTTGAGCAGCGCGCGCTCGAAGGCCTGCGCCCAGCGCGCAAAGGCCGCCTGGTCGTCGCTCACCGCTTCGCGCCCGAGCCGCCCGCCCAGCGCCCAGGACTGGGCCAGCGACCAGGACGCGCCGGCCGAGCGCGCCATCGCCCGCAAGTTGCTAGTGCGCCCGGCGAGCGCTTCATCGGCGGCGAGCACGCGCTCCCACGCGACCTGCTCGGCCAGTGCTCCGATCAGCACGCCGCCGCCGGCGTCGCCCGCCTCGCCGAAGGCGCGGCGTAGCCAGGCGCCCAGCGGCAGGATGTCGGCAGCAGGCCACGCCGCTCGGCCCTGGGCGCGCTGGGCGGCGTCGTGCGACTGCTTGAGGTGCCGCGCCAGGCGACGGCTGGCGCTCAGCACTGCGGCGCCCGAGGCCGCAGCGGCGCACAGGGCGGGCTCGTTCAGCGCCGGCAGGCGCTCCAGCAGGTTGTTCATGCGGCCGATTCTAGGAACCCCCGGGTTCACCGGATGAGCCTGGCGCAAGGCTCGCGCCCGCCAGGGTCTGCCATGGGCTGGCCAGGCGCCCTCGAAGTGCTACCATCGCAGTACTTCCTGCAGGCCGACCCTTCGGTTGCGCGCCTGCCCAGCCCCGAGGTCCGCCTCCTGGCTCTCCAGCCCCTGACTTCCCCCCTGACACACTCTGGCGCCCCGCGCCTTCCGGAAGGATCCAGATGAGCAGCCACATCAAGTACGTGAGCGACGATTCGTTCGAGCAGGATGTTCTCAAGGCCGAGGGCATCGTGCTGGTCGACTACTGGGCCGAGTGGTGCGGCCCGTGCCGCATGATCGCGCCCATCCTCGACGAGGTGGCCGAGGGCTACGCCGGCAAGCTCACGGTGGCCAAGGTCAACGTCGACGAGAACCAGGCCACGCCCGCCAAGTACGGCATCCGCGGCATCCCCACCCTGATGCTGTTCAAGGGCGGCGAGGTGGTCGGCACCAAGGTGGGCGCGCTCTCCAAGTCGCAGCTCACCGCCTTCATCGACAGCAACCTCTGATCAGCTGATCTTCCCGTCCGGGCCTTCGCGGCCCGGGCGCCCTCCCCCGCGGGCGTCCAGCAAGTCAAGCGCGCCCCACGCTCCCCACCGCCATGCACCTCTCCGACCTCAAAGCCCAGCACGTGTCGCAATTGCTCGAGCTCGCCCAGAGCCTCGAGGTCGACAACGCCAACCGGATGCGCAAGCAGGAGCTGATGTTCGCCATCCTCAAGAAGAAGGCGAAGACCGGCGAGCAGATCTTCGGCGACGGCACGCTCGAGGTGCTGCCCGACGGCTTCGGCTTCCTGCGCTCGCCCGACACCTCGTATCTGGCGAACACCGACGACATCTACATCTCGCCCTCGCAGATCCGGCGCTTCAACCTGCACACCGGCGACTCGATCGAGGGCGAGGTACGCGTGCCCAAGGACGGCGAGCGCTACTTCGCGCTGGTCAAGGTCGACAAGGTCAACGGCGTGCTGCCCGAGACCCTCAAGCACCGCATCCTGTTCGAGAACCTGACCCCGCTCTTCCCCAACCAGCCGCTCAAGCTCGAGCGCGAGATGAAGGGCGAGGAGAACATCACCGGACGGCTGATCGACATCATCGCCCCCATCGGCAAGGGCCAGCGCGGCCTGCTGGTGGCCAGCCCCAAGAGCGGCAAGACGGTGCTGATGCAGCACATCGCGCACGCGATCGCGGCCAACCATCCCGACGTGGTGCTGATCGTGCTGCTGATCGACGAGCGCCCCGAGGAAGTGACCGAGATGCAGCGCTCGGTGCGCGGCGAGGTGGTGGCCTCGACCTTCGACGAGCCCGCCGTGCGCCACGTGCAGGTGGCCGA
>ERZ795054.870-NODE-870-length-32462-cov-6.227852_pt1 | contig 32462 bp, 15 predicted proteins | sample MGYA00375138_ERZ795054 | MGnify/ENA primary metagenome ERZ795054 (study PRJEB30183, sample SAMN05720215) | anaerobic digester metagenome | isolation source: active sludge of municipal wastewater-treating anaerobic digesters | place: USA | collected 2014-12-23 ... | reverse complement strand
TTGAATAATTCACTTGGATTTAATGCAAAAATTACAATAGCTGAAAGAATTGCTAGAATAGCTATAACTATCATAAGTTCTACTAAAGTAAATGATTTTTTTGTATTTTGTTGAATATTGGTCATTGAATTTTGGAATTTTATTTAGTATATTAGATTATTGGGTTATTAGAACATTATATCTTTACCAATTACTTATTACTATTTACTCTTTTATTTTTTCTTTTTAATTTTTTATTGGTATTTTATTACCACCGTCTTACTATTGCTTTACCACTGTTTTGCCATTGTATTACTATTGTTTTTTATTTTTACTCTTTTATTTTTGACTTTTAACTTTTGACATTTGACTTTTGAGATTTGATTTGCTATTGTCCATGCTTAAACTCAATTACATCTCCGTCTTTCACCATGTATTCCTTCCCTTCACTTCGAATTAATCCGGCTGCTCTGGCCTTTTCAAAAGATCCACAATCAAGCAATTTTTTTCATTCAATCACATTGGCTTTAATAAATTTGTTTTCGAAATCACTATGAATGGCTCCGCCAGCTTCTGGGGACAGCGTTCCATTTTTAATAGTTCAGGCCCTGGTTTCATCTTCACCAGTAGTAAAGAAAGTTATCAAATCTAATAATTTATAACTTCGACGTATCAATATATCAAGTTCACTTTCTATTGAAAGACCAAGCGTAGCCCGTTCGTCTTTAGACATATTGGCTACTTCAAATTCAGTTTTCACATCGATAATCAAATACGGATAATTATTACTTTCAAAAAAAGAAATGATTTTTTGATCAACATCTTCGTCCACACCATTTAATAAATAAAGACATGGCTTATTAGTCAAAAAAGCGTAATTTTTTAAAAATACTTTTTCTTTATCATCAAAATCAATATCTCTAATTTGAATACCTCTGTTTAAGTTATCTTTTAATTTTTCAAACACTAATAATTCTTTTTTGGATTCCGCTCCACCCGCTTTGGCTTCTTTTTCTAAAGAAATCAATCTTTTGGAAACAGTATCTAAATCTTTTAATAAAAGTTCAGTATCTAAAATATTTTTTGATTCAATTGGGTTAATATCCTCTTGAACATTAATAATATTATCATTTTTAAAAGCTCGCAAAACATAAACAATCGCATTAACTTCTCGGATATGCGATAAAAATTGGTTTCCTAATCCCTCGCCTTCATTAGCCCCTTTTACTAGTCCAGCAATATCAACAAATTCAACAATAGCCGAAATTGTCTTTTTAGAATGACTAAATTCAGTTAAATATTCAAGCCGATAATCCGGCACCGATACCACTCCAATATTTGGTTCAATTGTGCAAAATGGATAATTAGCAATGTCAACTTGTTTTTTAGTTAAGGTTTGAAATAGAGTAGATTTGCCAACATTGGGCATACCTACAATTCCTACTTTTAAGTCCATAGTTTTATGGTTTAGTGTTTTGATTAGATTCAATAAAACTAATATTTTTTAATATTACATCTTTTATATTTAGTTCCATTGGTAAAATTTTTTCTTTAAAATTTGATATACCGTATTCAATATCAAAACATAAATTATTTTTAATCGTATAACAGTTTTGGATATATTCAAAGGCAGTTTTATCAATTACTGGTTTACTACATAAAAAATCAATGTCATTAATATTTATTTTTTCGCTATTATTATTATCGCAAGATTGATTACTACTATCAATCAGTAACACCGCATGGATTAAATTGGTTTGATATTTACCACTAAAAGATAGAATTGATATTTCATCATCTCCAAAAGCTAAATTATCTTGAGAATTATTTGTAAATATATTATTTGGCAGTTTCATTTCAAAACCAAATTTTGGATCACTATAAACAAAAAAATCTTTTTCAGCTTCTAAAGTTATTTCTTTTTTACTATTTTTTACCAAATTAGAGAGTTGGGATGTTTCTTGCAAATCATCTCAAGCTTCACTAATTTTTTTCATACCCTCTTTAGCCAGCATTAAACGATCGTCAATTACTTTAGTTGTCGTAGTTGTAACGTCTGCTAATTCTCAACTAGTTTTAAGATTTTGGCGATAGAAAAACAATAGTAGTCCTATTAAAGATACTGTAAAAATTGTTAAAATAAAATTTTTCATCAATTTTTAGTTTATATTTTTCATAAACGGAAAAATAATCGTATCTCGCAATGTTTGAGCTTCAGCTAAAACCGTTATAAGTCTATCAATACCAATGCCAATTCCAGCTGCCATGGGCATTCCATATTCTAAAGCTTCAATAAAATCTTTATCATAGGGATGGGCTTCTTTATCACCAGCTTTTTTGTGTTCTTCTTGATCTTTAAATCGATTGGATTGTTCAACTGGATCATTTAGCTCGGATCAACCATTACATAGTTCTAATCCATTAACTAATAATTGAAAACGCGAAGCCAATCTCTTGTCATCATCTTTAGCTTTTGCTAACGGGGATAAATCAATTGGATGGTCAACCACAAACGCTGGACCTTTGATTTCCGATCTAAACTTTTTAAATATATTGTCAAACATCTTGGCTTTTGACATGCCTTTTTCGATTTCTATTTTGTTATCTTTTAAATATTTTGTAAACTCGTCAATATCATTTTCAAAATAATTTAATCCGCTTTTTTCTTTAACAAAATCAATAATCGAGATTCTTTCAAAGGGAACTGAAATGTCTTTAAAGCTATCAATATTATTTTCTATTGCCAATTTTTTAAATAAATTTTCCATCAAAATCATTAAATCTTCCCTATTGGCAAAAGCTTGGTATAATTCCAGCAAAGTAAACTCTGGATTATGTTCGCGATCAATACTTTCATTTCTAAAACATCTGGCTATTTCAAAAATTTTTGGATAACCCGAAACTAAAACTCTTTTCAAAAACATTTCTGGAGCAATCCGCAAATAAACATCCATGTCTAGATCGTTTAAATGAGTCATAAAAGGTTTTGCCAAGGTTCCACCATAAACAGCTTGCAATACGGGAGTTTCCACTTCAACAAACTTTTCTTTATTTAAAAATTCGCGTATTTGATAAATAATCTTTCAACGTAAGTCAAAAACTTTTTTAGTATCATGATTAATTAGAATATCTAAATATCTTTTTCGATATTTTTCTTCAATATCTTCTAATCCATAAAATTCATTGGGTATGGGTCTTATTGATTTTGAAATAATTTTTCAACCATCAGCTTCTATTGTCTTTTCATTGGTCTTAGTCAAAAAACAATTACCAAACACATATACAAAGTCCCCTATATCAATAGTATCTAAAAATAAATCAAATTGATCGTTTAACTTATCTTTTTTGAGAAGAATTTGTATTTTAGCATTATCATTTTTAATATGAAAAAATATTAAAGCACCATGAGCTCGAATCGACATTACGCGACCAGCCACTTTAACGTTTTGATTTTCTTCAAAATTATTTAAAACGCTATCCATATCATCAATTTTTTCAACTAACTCTGGATAAGGATTAATATTTTGAGAGATTAATGTTTCTTTTTTTGTTATTCGCTCTTTAATTATATCATCTAAAGCGCTCATTTTATATTTTTAATTTTTTATTAAATAACAAAATTAATAGTTTTGTTGGGAATAAAAATAACTTTTTTAATTGGTGTGCCATTGGCTAAATGATTCTGAATTTTTGGTAAATTCAAAGCTATTTTTGTTACCTCGTCTTGAGTAGCATCTTTTGTCACTTCAATCACATCTCTTAATTTACCATTAATTTGAACAACCATGGAAACATTTTTTTCAACTAACATGCTTTCTTTATATTCTGGTCAGCGTTCTAATTGAATAGATTTTTTATTTTTCAAAAATTGATTTCAAATTTCTTCACAAATATGCGGAGCAAATGGTGACAAAATCACGACTAAAGTTTTGTAATGATCTTTAGAAATTTTATAGCCCTTGTTATTAGCATCCATCAGCTCATTTATGTATTCCATCATTGAACTTATGGCGGTGTTAAACTTAGTATTTTCAATATCGCTTGTTACTTTTTTAATAGTTTTATGTCTTAACACTTCTAAGTTATATAAAACCTCTTTTTCTTTTTGCTTATCAATATCTTGTCTTTTGATATTTTTATTTTGAGTTTCACTAAAAACATAAAAATTTCAAACTTTATCTAAAAATCTTTTAATCCCCATAACATTTTCGGTGCTTCAAGGTTTCATGTCTTCTAACGCCCCCATAAACATTTCGTACAACCTTAAGACATCCGCTCCATATTCTTTAACAATATCGTCAGGATTTACAACATTACCAAAAGATTTAGACATTTTTTCGCCATTTTCACCAAGCACCAGACCTTGATTAATAGTTTTACCGAATGGCTCTTGATTGGTTACTAAGCCTAAATCATGCAAAAATTTATATCAAAATCTTGCATAAATTAAATGAGTAACGGCATGTTCGGCTCCACCCATATAAATGTCTACCGGTAATCAATACTTTTCTTTACCTATATCAACAAAAGATTTTTTATTTTTTGGATCAATAAATCTTAAAAAATATCAACACGAACCAGCTCATTGAGGCATGGTATTGGTTTCTCTTTTAGCTTTTGACCCACACTTAGGACACTTAACATCAACTCACGATTTAATACCAGCTAAGGGTGACAAACCATCATTAGTATTTTTATAGGATTTAACATTGGGCAAGGTTAAAGGTAAATCTTTTTCTTTCAATGCCACATTCCCACATTTTTCACATTTTATTATTGGAATTGGCTCGCCTCAAAATCTTTGTCTAGAAAAAACTCAATCTCGTAATTTATAATTAATTTTTTTATGAGCACCAATAAATATTGCTATCTTGTCTCTGGCTATTTGACTTTCGGTATTGTTAAATGGTCCGGAATTAATTAAAGCTCCTTCATCACAATAAGGCAAATTATTTTCTTTTGATTTAATAACAGTTTTTATTTCTAAACTAAATTTTTTAGCAAATTCAAAATCTCTTTCATCATGAGCTGGTACAGCCATGACCGCTCCAGTCCCATAGCTCATTACCACATAATCCGATACCCACACTGGCACTCTTTCAAAATTAGCTGGATTAATAGCATAGCAACCAGTAAATACACCGGTTTTTTCTTTCTCACTTAATTGTTTCTCTAAATCTGATTTTTGAGATGATTTTCTAACGTATTCTTCAACATCCTTTTTGCAATCATTGCTAACAATTGTTTTTAAAAATGGATGTTCAGGTGACATAACTACATAAGTAACACCAAATAAAGTATCAAGTCGAGTTGTAAAAACTTTTAATTCTTCCTTAAAATTTTCTAATTTAAAAGAAAATTCATAACCTTCGGATTTACCAATCCAATTTCTTTGCATCGTTTTTATTTTTTCTGGTAATCCCGATTTTTCCAAGCCATTCAATAATTTTTCAGCATAATCAGTAATTTTTAACATTCATTGTTTTACTTTTTTTCTCTCAGTAATTTCTCCGCATCGAAAACATTTACCATTATTTACCTCTTCATCCGCCAACACAGCTTGACAATTAGGACAAAAATTAACTGGCATTTCTGATTCGTAAGCCAAACCTTTCTCATAAAATTTTAAAAATATTCATTGAGTCCATTTATAATATTCAGGATCAGTCGTATCAATCAACTGGTTTCAATCATAGGAAAAACCCATCATTTCTAATTGAGATCTAAAATATTTAACATTTCTTTTAACCGCCTCTTTAGGGTGAATACCATGTTTTAAAGCATACACTTCAGCTGGTAATCCAAAAGCATCTCAACCCATTGGATGCAAAACATTAAATCCTTTTAATCTAAAATATCTTGATAAAATATCGGTGGCTGTATAACCCTCAACGTGGCCAACATGAAGACCAAATCCAGATGGATATGGAAACATATCTAGTATATATTTCTTCGGCTTTTTAGAGTTATTTTCAATTCTTCAATACTGATACTTATTTTTTGATCAGTATGTTTGCCATTTTTTTTCTATTTTATGATGATCGTATTTCATATTATAAACTTTTAAGTTTTTGAATATTATTCTTTTATAATTTTATTATTAATTTCTGTTTCTAAACGAGCCACAAAATCATTTATCGAGAAATTACCAATATCTCCTAATTTACGTTCTCGAACGGAAATGATTTGGTGTTCTTCTTCCTTTTGACCAACAACAATAACGTATGGAATCTTTTGAAGTTCGGCCTCTCTAATTTTCTTTCCCAACGTATCGTTATCTTCATTAATTTCTACTCTAATGTTTTTATTCAATAATGTATTTTTAATATTTCTGGCATATTCAATATTTTTTTCACTAATCGGTATAATCACTACTTGAGTTGGAGCTAGCCACAATGGAAAAGCTCCAGCGTATTGCTCAATTAAAGTGCCGACAAATCTTTCCATTGATCCCAATAAAGTTCGATGAATCATAATTGGTGTATGTTCTTTACCATCGCTACCAATATATTTCATGCCAAATCGAGTAGGTAAATTCATATCCAGTTGAATGGTCGTACCCTGTCATTCTCGACCCATAGCATCCACTGCTTTTAAATCAATGGCCGGACCATAAAATTTAGCCCCACCTATATCTTTTTTAAACAATACATCTCTATCTTTTAAAACTGATTCTAAAGTTTTTTCAGCTAAATCTCAAATTTTCTTTTCGCCAATATATTTTGTCTTACTCTTTTGATCACGCAATGATAAATAAACATTTAGTTTGTCGAAACCAAAGGCTTTATTAATATCCAAAGCAAAATCTAAAATATTATTAATTTCCGCAACAAATTGATCTTCTCGACAAATAATATGAGCATCATCCTGAGTAAAACCACGGACTCTCAACATCCCATGTAATACGCCTGAATCTTCATAACGATAGCAACTTCCCAATTCACAATATCTTATGGGCAATTCTTGATAACTATGTAATTTTGATTTATAAATTCTCACATGAAATGGACAGCTCATTGGTTTCACATAATAAGTAGTTTTTTCGTTTTTGTTTTTGGTTTCCATTGCCATACCCGGGAACATACTTTCTTTAAAGGTTTCAAGATGGCCCGATGTTAATCATAAATTATCTAAACCAATATGTGGCGTATAAACATAATTATAACCTCTTTTTCTATGTTCTAATCTTCAATACATTTCAATTTCTTCACGGACCAAAGATAGTTTAGGATGCCATAAAACTAAACCCGCTCCAACATAATCATCCACCGAAAATAAATCAAGCTCCTTGCCCAGTTTACGATGGTCTCTTTTTTCAGCTTCTTCCATTAATTTTAAATATTCATCCACTTCAAATTTATCGTTAAAAGCCAAACCATAAACACGAGTTAACATTTTATTTTTTTCACTACCACGGAAATAAGCACCAGCCAATTTAAAAATTTTAAACGATTCTAAATTAATTTCTTCAGTATTTTTTATATGTGGCCCGCGGCATAAATCAATAAATATATCTTGATTCTTAATTAATTCTTTTAAACTTATATCTTTTTTTACTTTGCCTAAAATATAAAGAGTGACCATTGAAACTTTTTCACCTCGTTTTTGTTTTTTATCTTTTATCAAAAGAATTTCATTTTGATCGGTTGTGCCATAATCTTTCAAATCATTTAATAATTCTATTTTGAATTCTTGATTTAATTCTTTAAATAGCTTTATAGCCTCACTAATTTTGATTTCTTTTTTAACAAAAGGCAATTTTTCGCTTATAATTTTTTTAATCTCTTTTTCAATATCAAGCAAGCTATCGTCATTGATAGTTTTTTTAGTTAGCACGTCATAATAGAAACCAATTTCGTTACTTGGCCCGATACCAAAACTAACATTTTTATACATTCTTTTAATGGCTAAAGCCATAATATGCGCTAAAGAATGGCGCTTCATTTCTAATTTTTTATCCTCCTTGGACTTTATATCTTTTTTCATATTTTAAATTTAAACAAATTAAAAAACTAACATCAGTGTCTAGTGTTTTCGTGTGATTTTATGATTTTTTTCTCGATTTTATCTCACATATTTCTTTATTGATTTTACTAAATTATACCATAAATACTCAAACATTTCAATTGACAATACAATAGTAAGATAGTAGTAAAGCAATGGTAAAACAATTGTAAAGCGATGGTAAAAGAAAAAGTAAATGGTAATTAGTAAGACAATGGCAAAGCAGTAGTAAAGCAATAGCAAAACAATAGAATATTGTTATTTGTATTTGTTTTACCTCCTTCTTTAAAAACTCTTTTAAATCTTTGCGTTTGAAAAACGCTTGAGTTTTAAAGGAGGGAGTTTGGTCCCCTTCTTTAAAAATCGCTTTTTATTAATATTTTTGTTTTGCAAAAATATTGCGATTTTAAAGGAGGGGGATTTTTGACCTTTGATTTATGGATTTGACTTTTGAGATTTGAGATTTGAGTTTGCTTTAGCATTTACATTTATATCTTTAAACACTCCATGAGCTGCCACTGCTCCTTGGCTACAAGCATTAATAATTTGCTTGAAATCACCATGAATATTAGTAATATCGCCAGCGGCTCAAACACCCGGGACATTAGTTTTCATACAATTATCAACATTAATATAACCATTATTATCAATTTTGATATTAAGATCATTAATAATAGCCGAATTGGGTGCACCACCAATTTCAATAAACACACCATCAATTTCAATTTCTTTCTTATTGCCAAAATCTTCTTTCAAAAAAACTTTATTAACAAATTTATCGCCAGCAATTTCGATAATTTCATTATTTTTGATAAGTGTATAATTGTTTAATTTTTCTAATTTTTCAAGCGTATCCGGAGCAACTTTAAGCTCGTCTTTTCTAATAATTTGATAAACTTGTTTGGCTATTGGTGATAATAATAATACCGCCATAGCGGCTCCGTCGCCACTACCTACCACAATTGCAGTTTTATCTTTATAAAAAACCGCATCACAAATAGCACAATAATGAACACCTTTACCAATAAAAGCATCTTCACCTTTAGCATTTAATTTTCTACGGAAAGTGCCAAGGGCTACTAAAATATTTTTACCAACAATTTTTTGACCTTTTCGCAAATAAACATTAAAATTGTTATCCAAATTTTCCACTTTTATAATTTGATCTTCAATGACTTTATAGTTCATTGATTCAATATGTTTTCTAAAATTATTAATCAAATCTATACCACTAATTTCAGCATATGACGGAAAATTAGTTATTTTATGCGGATACATTACTGTACCACCAAATAATTCACCTATCATAATCGATTTTAAATTATATCTTTCCGCATAAATAGCTGCGGATACTCCAGCCGGACCACTTCCTAAAATAATTAAATCATAAATTTCATTTTCCATAATATTTTATTTAAAATTTTTATTTGATTTTTTCTAATTTTTGTTTATTATTTTATTTTTGGATATTGAATATTGAACATTGAAATTTTCTTCAGCGCATGAGCCAGGGGTGAGATTCGAACTCACGATCTGCTATTTACGAAACAGCTGCTTGGACCAACTCAGCTACCCTGGCATCAAAAGACAATAACAAAACAATGGTAAAGCAGTAGTAAAGCAATGGTAAAACAATTGTAAAGCGATGGTAAGATTGTAGTTGGAATTAATGATTATTATTGTTTTTTATCTTTTCTTTTTACTCTTTTCTCTTTCTTCTTGAACATTGATTTTGAAACTTGGAGCTTGCTTAGACGAAGGCTAGCCCCCACACCCAGGAAATTTTCGAGCGTTTAACACTATTTGCAAATCCAACATTCAAATTAAGTTATTATATATAATGAGTATACATCATTCTCTGGTTAAAAATAAATTTTTAACCTTAAATTTTCTGGGTGTAGGGGAGCGAGTGAGGAGAATCGAACTCCCGTCTCAACCTTGGGAAGGTTATGTTCTACCACTGAACCACACTCGCGGTTAAAAATTAAAAATTATAAACTCTTTCATCAACCAACTATTCTATCTCAAAAATTAATAGTTTTTGAATCTGTATTAGTATCATCTTTAGTAGTAGTTGGGCTTAACATCACAGCCGTCTCTCCTTCTTTTTTATATCCATAGTTCATCCTGATTTCTTTTTCTAGTTCTTCAGATTTGGATGAATCTAAAATTCCCTTTTTTAAATTTTGATTTTCAAGTTCTAAATAAGCAATTTCTTTATTTAGAATATCTAATTGCATTTCTAAAGTTCTTTTTCTTTTATTTATATTTTGGAAAACTAAAAACAATATACTATAAAGTATTCCGATTATTAAAACCGTTAACAAAATTATTCTGAATCATTTATTTTTAAACATAATAAAACGTTTAATCCTTTTTATTTAAAAATAATTTATGATATACTTCCGGTGGAATATTCACGCTACCAATCGAAGCTAATCTTTTTTTGCCTCGTTGTTGTTTTTTTCACAATTTCATTTTTCGAGTTCTATCACCGCCATATAAATAACCGGTTACATCTTTTTTCATAGCCGGAATTGTTTCCCGCGAGATAATCAAACCATCTCGAGCCACTTGAATAGCTAAAGCAAAATTTTGAGGCGGAATAATTTCTTTAAGTTTAGTTGTCAATTTTCTAGCTTCTCTATCCACCCTTTCAGTCGGAACAATAAAAGACAAACTTTCTTCTTTTTCATGATGAATTAAAACATCAAGTTTTTGAACATCAGTTTCTCGATAATCTAAAATATCATAAATCATAGAAGCAAATCCTTGAGAAGCTGATTTCAAATTATCATATAAATCTAAAATTAATTCCGATAGTGGAAGTTCATAAGTTACTAAAATTAAATCACTCTGTAAAGTTTCTAAATGAGTTTGAGTAGCTCTAAAATTAGGCATTAAACTAATAATTGCATTTAAATATTTGCTAGGTGTAAGAATTTTTAATTCTACGTACGGTTCTTTAATTAATTTAATTTGATTATTTTCAGGAAAATCAGTTGGCTTCTTCACAAAAATTTCTTTTCCATCTAACAATATAATTTTGTAAGGAACCATTGGAATGGTTGTGATTAAATTTAAATTATATTCGCGTTGTAATCTCAATGTAATTATTTCATAGTGAAGTATTCCTAAAAATCCCAATCGAAAACCTCGGCCTAAGGCCTCATTAGCTTCTGGCTCATAAGTAAAAGACGCATCATTTAATTTAAGTTTAGCCAATGATTTAGCAAAGGCTTCAAAATCATCGTTAGTAGCTGGATAAAATCCTGAAAAAACCATTGGTTGAGGTTCTTTATAGCCAGCTAAAGGTTCAATTGATTGGTTATCATCTATATATTTTCTTAAAGTAATAGTATCGCCAACCTTGACTAACCCTGGATCTTTAAGACCAGTAGCAATTCAGCCGATTTCTCCCGATTTCAAATTATTGGTGACTACTAAATCGGGTTTAAAAATTCCGCATTCTATAACTTTGGATTTTTCTTTTTGCATTACTAAATAAATGTCATCATTAGCATTTACTTCGCCATCAAAAACCCTTACATAAGCCAAAACTCCTCGATAAGGATCAAATTTTGAATCAAAAATTAAAGCTCTAAGTGGTTTATTAATTAGATTTTTGGGTTCGTCCACATAGTCAATTACTTTTTTAAGCAGTTCTTCAACTCCCTCCCCAGTTTTAGCTGATACCATAAAAATATCGTCAACATTAATATTCAAAATTTTTGAAACATCTTTTTTGATATCATCTCTATTAAAAGTTGTAAGATCAATTTTATTTAAACAGCCAATAATTTTTAAACCCTGTTTTTGAGCTAAATATAAATTGGCTAAAGTTTGAGCTTGAACGCCTTGAGTGACATCAACTAGTAAAATCGCACCCTCCACTGCCTTTAAAGCCCTGGACACTTCATAATTAAAATCAGCGTGACCTGGTGTATCAATTAAATTCAAAATATATTCTTGATTGTTCAATTTATATTTCATTTGACAAGGGTGCATTTTGATAGTAATACCCTTTTCTTTTTCTAAAGACATTTTATCTAAAAACTGACTTTCCAATTTTGACTTAGAAATAGTATTGGTAATTTCTAAAAATCTATCGGCTAGAGTTGATTTACCATGATCAATATGAGCGATAATCACAAAATTTCTAATATTTGCCATTATTATCTTTTAAATTTTTTTAAAATCACATTCAAAAAAACATTAGCTTCTTCAAATTTTAATCATTTAGCTAATAACCAATAAGTCAGAGTTATAATTAACGTTGGTATTAAAATATTGATAAGAGTAGAAAGTAACCAATTTGCCAAAACCACCCTGGTTAACACTTGACTTATAAGTAAACCCATTATACCAGATAAAATCGCGATTGACAAATTTTGAATAAACCGGAAAATAATTGGTCAAATATTGATTTGTAACTTTTTAATTATTTGATACATCATTATTAAACAATAAATAGCATTAGCTACAATCATCGAAAACACTATACCTGGTAAATCAAATTGTTTATATAATCCAGCAATCATAATAGATCCAATACCATAAGCCACAAAACTAGCTATTAATGGGGTTTTTGTATCTTCTCAAGCAAATAATGTATCTAAATTTAACAACAATAATGATGAAAAAATAATACCAAAAGTCATAATATACAAAACATTGGCAACTGCCTGGGTCGATTGAATACTAAAATTTCCATACTCTAACAACAATTTTACAATTGGATATCTCAATATCAATAATCCCGTTGAAATTAAAAGCATGGTAAAGTTTATTTGTTGTAAACTCTTAATATACAAACGTTTCACACCTTCAATATTATTTTGATGATACATCTTTGACAAAACTGGAAAAGCCGCCGTAGCGATTGATACTGCAAAAATCGTCTGGGGTAATTCTTGAAAAGAATTAGCTAAATTAAATATACCTAATTTGCCGGCTGATAAAAATGAAACAAAATAACTAATCACAAACAAAAACATTTGGATGTTAATAACGCTTAAAGTTCTCGGCAAAATTAAATAAGAAAATTCTTTAAAATATTTTTTCATTTTTATAAAAGACACTTTTCCCAATTTAATATCAATCAATTTCATGGGTATAAATTTCACTACCAAATTTAAAATAGCTCCTAAAACCACACCATAAGCCAGTCCCATCATGCCACACTTTGGATAAAAAATTACTATTCCTAAAATAATTCCTAAATTGTATAAAAGCGGGGCTAGTGCAAAAGATAAAACAAAGTCATAAACTAACAAAATATTTCCTAAAATTGCCGAAAATCCCAAAATAATCGGCTGTAGCATCATCACTCTAGTTAAATTAGCAATCATCATTTTGGATTCAATGTCTAACCCTTTAAACAAAAAACCAATTACTGGCCCAGCAAAAATTGCCAGTACCAATCCAAAAATCATACTAGTTATTAAAATAATGTTGACAATTGAATTAACAAAATCATTTACTTCATCTTTTTGGGTATGAATATATTTTGATAAAAGCGGAATAAAACCAGCCGTAATAGCACCCATAATAAAAATATTAAAAATAAAATCAGGAATTCGAAAAGAAGCATAATAAATATCAATGTCTCGCCCAGCTCCTAAATAGCTAGCTAACAAACTATTTCTTAATACTCCCAGCAAACTGCTTAATAATGTAAAAATACCAATCAATAAAGCTGATTTTTCTACAGTTTTAGTTTGTCGGTTAAGTCACATCATGTTTAATCTAGTTTTATTTCAATTAATTTATCGTCTTCAACATAAATATTTTTAACAATCACATTTTCCCCGTTATTATGGCTTGGATAAGTAATCTCAACATTTAATAAATAATCAACATTGGGTTGTTTTTGAACTTGTAGACGATAAATATTATCATCTTTATCTATTTGATATTTTGGTTTTCAATTAATTTCAAATTTTTTTGATTGGTTAGAAGAAGTTATTACTCATCCACCCAAAATCATAAAATCATTATTTTTATAAACTCTTACATCGTCCCCAGCCAAATAAGCCGTGCGATTATTAATAGTTTCGATTTTTTGATCAGTAATAAACCCGTGTTTATTATAATCAACACTGCTAGTTTTGGGTGCACCCATTTTACTTGGAAAAATTGTCTCCATTAATTCGGCATTTTTATCCAATCAAATTTGGAAATAAGAATAAACCGATTCTTTAATTTTAGTTGAATTTTTATTTTCTACTTTTACAATCGCCTGATTAGTTAAATTGTTATCATCATCTATTTTAACTTTTAAATTTACTTTAAACGTTAAATTATTATCAATAGAACTATCTAGTATATTGCTTTTAGTAATTGCCAAATAATCAGCCTTTTCAATTTTATTAGGGGTATTATTATATTGTAGATCTTTTAAAGTTTGAATTATATCTTTGGAAGCATATAATTGTAATTTTTTGCTATCTATATAATTATATAAATTAAAAATAAAAGATTGTAAATTATTTAAATTTTTGTAGTTAGCCTGAAACACTTTTGAAAAATCATTTCAAAACAACGATAATTTTTCCGCATTCGCTGTTAATTCTTTATTATTTTTATAAGCTGCCAAATTCACTAAAAAGCGAACCACTTCATTGCCGTTAACAATTGTTTGTTCATCATCGATTTTAAAATCAATTGGTCGCATATTTTTCATCAATGTTTCAAAGATTGAAACATTGATAGCGAGTATACCATCAAATTGATTTTTAGTAGGAAAATATTTTAAGGCTAAGCTAGCTGAATCGTTAAAATCAAAAAATCAACCTAGATCTTCATAAATTCAAATTGTTTTTTTAGTGCGAATTTCCTCTGGTGGAATTAATTTATCAACCATGGACGCAGTAATGTTTGATACAAAATCAATTTCCGAAACATTACATTTATAATCTTTACATGTCAAAGTCAAATAATATATTCATTTACCACCACTCTGATTCATATTATAATTGTTTTGAACCAGTACCAAAGTAGTAGCGGTTTTTTTACCACCCATAAAATTATCAATAACCTCGAAAAACTTATAAGTCAATTGAATGTTTTTTTCTAAATCACTAAAATAATCATCTTTTAATTTCTGATCATTAACAATAGCTTGAATAGTTTCGTTTTTAGTATTGATAAGTGTGTTTAATTCTAAAACATTAGATTTTAAATTGGCCACAATTTCTTTTGCTTTTTTTGGATCTTTAACTATAACATCGCTATTTAACAGTTCATTATTTAATAAATAAAAAGTATTTAGCTTGGTATTGAAATCATTGAATCATAGCAAAGCATCACTTACTTCATTAGAAAATAAAGACCCTTCGAGCATATTCATTTTCACAAAAATATTGCTATAAATCTTATGATTTTTATTTTTTAAATAATTAGAATGCTTAACTAATGTATAGTTTTTATTCAAAAAATCTTGGACATTATTGTCATTTAAAGATTGCAAACTAGTTTGAAAATTACCAATAACTGTATACAGTTCATAATATATGTCTTGGTTTAATCTAAGTGATTTATAGTAATAATAGTAGTTATAGCCTACAACTGATAGTACTAAAAGCAATAATGCCAAAACTGTTGTCTTTATGATTTTTTTAATCATATTCAAAAAAATTAATCAATCGTTTATATACATCCATTTTACTAAATAAGGTTAAAATAGTCAAGAAAATAAATATTTTTAAAAACAAAAAAGGATCTTTCGATCCTTTCTTGCGTTAAACCTATAAGCCGAGTTCTGTACTTCCTAAGAAGCGATGATTATTTATCTGTATATATTGTTACCAATATATATCAAGCGAGATACCGATTCTTTTGGAATCATTCTCTTGCTCCCATCAAGGATTTAGCCGTTTCACTAACTATATTGCTATAGCCCTACCCAGCACCACTTTTGCAACAAACAAATTTATATTTGTTTTTGGTTTTTCAACCATTGCCTAATATATCAAGTTTGACACAAAAGTGGTGATGGGTGATTAATTTTTTCAAATTAATCCGTCACTGTTCGCACCTCTATATTGTCAAAGTTATAGCTGTTACCAGCTAAAACATTAAGACAACACGATGGATATTCACCATTGATATTTTGATGGCTAGTAAAACTAACCAAAAGAGAGCTCGGACTTTCCTCCCCTTAAATAAAGCAAAAATAGCTTATTAAAGAAAGCATTTTTTAAAAAATAGCCAAAAATTTTAAAAAATTTAAAGGGGCAATCATCCAGTTTAACTTGTTCTGCATTTTATCATATTTTTAATACAATGTCAAAAACAGCCCCGCCCCATTTGGAGCTGGACTGTTTTTGAATTTTATATCAAATATCACTAATTAATCGTACATGTTGCCGTTACTTTTCCAGTTTCTCAACCACTATAGGCCTCATTATATTGAAGTTCTACTTTAGCATTTTGAGCTGAACTCACTAACCCATAAGTACAACGCGTTGTGCTAGTTCTTGTTACCCCATTAATGGTTCAAGTACATCAATAATCACCTGCACTTGTGCTTTTACCTTTTGGATAAGCTACACAAGAGGACCCACTACAGCTACATGAAACAGCTAAACTATCACTCTCAACTGGTTTCTCTTCTGATGGTAAATCACTACCACCACCACTACTGTCGCTAACACTTAAACTGCAATTAACACTTTTTGATGCATTATCGTTTGGACACGAAACATCAACACTAGCCGTTATAGTTTGCGAACCGGATGATGGTGTATAAGCTTTTTCAAATATTGAAGAAGTGCTTCCATTATTTCACTTATATTTAAACTCATCACTTTTACAACCATTACTACTAGCCGTAACTGTGAATTTAACTCTACCAGCTACGATTTTAGTTCCACTACATGTAGCGCTAATCGCTGACGACCCTTCTTGAAAAACATGAAGATAACATTGAATTTTTTTCGAATAAGATCCAAAAATATTTTTACCATCAACCATCTTTACGGCATTAATTTCCGTTCATATATTTGTTGCAACATCACCAAGTTCAAGTTCTGAATCTTCTTTAAAACCCATCTCTTTTTTTGTAAAACATTTGGTTTTTTTATTTTCTTCACTGGGCGATCCAATAGCTGTATCTCATTTATAATCATAACGATCGCACACATTATTATTATCTATAATATAATTAGTAAAACATACCTTCTCAGTGTCTCCTCATTTAACTAAATTTATGCTAGTACTACAACTTGTATTACTTCAACTTGGATATTTTGTTCCACCACTGCTACCGCTTTGAGCATTAGTAACTACAGCTGTAAAACTCGGACAACTATAAGTGGCTCCATTAATTGTTGCTGTTACTCCTGAAACCACATGTTTACCAACCGTTGAAAATGATATATAAGCTGAATCCGCACTGCTACTATCAAACTGTTTTCCGCCAGCTCATTTTCAAGTGATTGATTGATCAGTCGACAAATTTGCAAAGAAAAATTTTATTTGCTCACCATCTGAAATTTTTACTGTTCCATCATCTGGTGATATTGCCTTGTCAATTTTACAATATTGTAAAGGTGATTCATCTGTGCTTCCATCTGGTTTTTTAGAACCATATTCACATGTAACATTTATTTCTTTAGAAATTGTTTTTGGAGTTTTACCATTATATGCAGTTTCTAGTTTCAAAGTAGCCGTACCTTTATCAGCACATTTATAATTAAAATAGCCACTTCTCGATTTACATCCAAAAATACTTCCTATACTTTCGCTTCCTAAACTTTCACCATCTTCACCGATTAACGTAGTAACAATATTACTAGCCGATTCAGCATTTTCACCTTGTAATTCATAAATAATTGTTGCCAATTCTATTTGACTACGGTCTAGTAATCCTTGACCTTTTACAGTAACAGAAGTTTTGCCGTATTTTAACACCGCTCCGCTTGCACTGGTATAACATGGTAAGCCACTGTTTTCTTCATCTCCACTTCCTTGCCCACCTTGGCCACCTCCACCGCTTCCACCTGATCCAGTTTTTACTGTTCCACATGTGCTAGCTGATGCATTATTATTTTCATTACTCTCATTAATAACATTGGTAACATCAGCAATAGCTCAAATTTGGAAAGGATTTTTAGAATCACATTTTTGACCGGATTCTGGATTGTTTGAATCAAACAAATTAATCGTCTTGCTAGCTCCCACTGCCAAATTTGATATTGATGCCTGTATAGCTTGACCATCAGCATTTTTGATTTTACTTCTAGTGCCATTAGCATCTGCCGATTCTAGTCCCACATAAAATTGTTTATCAATATTAGCTTTACCTTGATTGGTAATAGTCACTGTAATTCTATTTACACCGCCACTAGTCATATTGGTTGGTGATATAGAAACTTTCAAATCTGGCAAATTTGATTTAACATCTGCCTCATCTCCCAACTCACCATCTTCCTCTTCTTCATTCTCACTATCACTTTCATCAGCTGGAACATTTCCACTTTCATCCGAACATTCCATTTTGAAAACTTTTTTATTGTTAGTTTCACTTATTTCTTTAATAACATTTTTTGGATCAAGTTCCACTGTAATTGTATAAATACCGGCCGCCGTGCAAGTTCAGCTGCCCGAAGCTTCTTGGGTTCCTTTTGATACTATTTCACCAAACACCTGGGTTTGACTCTTCTTTTCATTATTAAAATTAACTGTTAATAAATATTCATGTCTTGGGGCCTTTGCGCTACCACTATTACCTTCAACAATTTTAAGTGGTAACGTTTCTTTAATTTTTATTTTAGTTGGTAAAAATTCTTTAACATATAAATCAGGCAATTTTCCACCTTCACTTTTGCACATGGTATTACATTCACCAAAAGTCATGGATCCAGAAACATCCACTTCGCAATTTTGAGTTTCATCATTGCAAGAATATTTAAAATCTTGAATAGCTCCACCACAATTAACCGCAAAAACTAAAATATTGTTGTATTTATTTTTTTCCAAAATATTATTTTTACTATCAACAAATATTTTAAATATATAAATACCTTTTTGACTACAAGTTCAATTATAATTAATCGATGAAAATTCTTCACCAGCACTTAAAGCTTCGATTCTTTGACTGTTTTTTTCTTTATCATTGATAAAAAATGAAGTGGTGTGCTCACCTATTGATTTCGTTGATAAATTTTTCTCTTTTACTAAAACATTAATTGTAGTTCCAATACCAATTTGTTTTGGATTGATATCAATAAAAGAAATACCTAAATCGAGAAAATCGCTAGTGCTCCCTTGACTGCTTACACCAGTAATTGTAATATTGTCACCCAACTCATTAATGTTACTGCCACAAATCAAGGCTGTAGTTTTAACACCAACAATTCCGGTCTGAATAATACCAGCTGATTTTTGCAATCTTTTAACCGCTGTTTTAGTTAATGCCCCAAAATAACCTGAAAAAATTTTCTCTGGATAAAAACCATTACTTGCCAATCACTTTTGCAATTGTAAAACTTCACTGTTAGCTTGGCTGTATGTACCTAGTTCTAAGTTTAAAGTTTTTAAAAAACAACTACTATCGGATACTGTCTCTTCGGTATTGCTAATTGGCATTGATTCTTTATAAGACAAATAAACTTGGCATAAAATTGTAGCTGTCGCTAAATCAACCTTACCATTAGCCAGCAAACCCGCTTTAGTTTGAAAAGTTTTTACCGCTTTTTCAGTTATCAATCCAAAATAACCAGTCACTGGCCCATTATAAACATTTTTATCTAAAGCTAAAAACTTTTGTAGTTCTTTAACTGCCGAATTTTCCGAGCCTAAACTCATTTCACGATTAAATGGACAAGAACTATCAACAGCTTGAGTATTTTCACTCAAAAAGATAAAACTAGTAACTATTATAAAACCGATAAATAGTATTTTTTTAAACATTAATAAATTTTTAACAATTATTGATTAAATTGTAAATTAAAATTAGTGCTTGGATTAAAAGTTGTGCCTTCACTTACTGTCATTTCTAAATCACATTCTTGATTGCATTTCTCTTTATCAGTATAGGTTTGACCAGATAGTTTACTACTAGTGCTACAATTGCCAGTGCTAGAATCACATCTATACAAAATTGCATTTGTACTAGAGCTAGTTGCATCCGTTGTATTGCTTGAAGTATTATTGTAAAAATCTATATTTCACCCCGACGAATCAGTATTGTACTTGTAATCATCAGTTGTGTTAACATTTGATGAATCGTTGGTTTTAGCATTTGAAGTTTGAACTTCAAAATCATTAAAATTAAAAGTATTATCACTTATAAAATTCAAACTTTGATTATACTTAGTACAACTCGTCATACTTGTATAAGGCCCATCTTCATCTTTTATACATGTACCCTGAACTGGATCAAAACTATAATGAGTAATGTACGCAGAATAATTAGAACCCGAAACTTGTAAATCAGTTTGGCTATTATTAGTTGTAAACCAATTAGTATTATTAAAAGTATTTAAAACATTATAATCAGTTGTGGGCAAATTCACTTGAGTTTTTGGCGTAGCGTTAAATGTAATAGCTTCTTCAATATTTGTAAATAAATTCGACAATCATTGATCAACCGCTGTCAATGGATTTGTTTCTCCTGGATTAATAACAGTTTTAAGTGGTGCTATAGAAGATGGTTTTTCTGAAATGCATCTTGTGGTTCCATAAATTATTCCACTTGTTGTTTTGCATCGAGCCACAACTGATACATCAACTTTTGTAGATCGAAAGGATAAATATTGCGTGTATTGACCAGCCATTCAAGAATTACTTTCGTCTTTTGTTAATCCTCATCAAAATTCTACTTTATTGCCATTACAATCGGCAGTATGTTCTTTTTGGTTAATTTTCATTTTAACCGTAACGGCATCTTCAAATTCTTTTTCTCTTTCAACTGTACAACTTAATCCCAAATCATTTTTAACTTCACCTGGTGCACCTTCGCGCTCTGGGTCTTTTGGCACATCAATTGGATCATGTGATTTTACTACTTTGCCACAAACTAATTTTGCTGTATTATTGTTTTCATCAGATTCAGCAATTTTAGTTTTAGAATCAGCTGTTGCTCACAATTCAAATGGATTATCTCCGCATGTAATAGTATTAAATGTTCAAGATTTTTTACCGCCAGGCTGCAAATTATCTTCTACTTGTATCTTTTCATCTCGCGACACTTCAACTCCGTTGGTATCAAATTGTTGCAGTAAAACAAAGAATGCTCCTTTAGTTTCCTTATTGCCTTCATTAGCAACTTCCAATTTCAACCCACTATTTTCCCCTTTATCTAACTTAGTTTTTGAAAAACTAGCCGTTAAATCTGGCCCATCCGGATTTTCACCTGGATCATCATCACCACCACTACCATCCGCATTGGTAATTTTTAAAGTCAAAGCTTTTTTACCGCATTCTAAGAAATTAATATTATCGTCCACTGCCATTATAACATTATAGGTTCCAGCTCTTTTATAAGTATGAGTAATTGTCCCCGCCTGTTTGCAAGTAAATGGATTAACTGGTGTGCCATCTTTAAAATCAATTGTGCATCAAGCTTCAGCATCTGATTGCATGCCACTGTTTTGATAATAAAAAGTAATAGCTTCGCCAACTTTACCAGGATTTGGCTTGGCATCAAGTGAAGCCACATTATAAGCTAATTCATTACCATCTTTATCTTTGGCTCTAAACCCTCAACCCTTTGGATAAATTAACATGCATTTGGTTGAATTTTCTTGACCTTCATTGCATCAACCATCACAAAATTCATTTGTAAACTTGGCTTGCAACTTATCACCATTAACCGGATCAATTATTGATATAGTTGGACAAAATGCTACTGGCTTGTCTGTAGTATTAACAAAAGTATGATAAAATTCGATTAAACTATTATTTTCACCAGCTATATCTTTACCATTATAGTAAAAACCAGTAAATGAACAATCATGTTTAGTGCCGTCCCCCATATCAATTTGACAAGCCGTAGTCATATTAGGTTTATACAAATTATTATAGTTATAAATATTATAACTGATTCTCATTTTATGAGGACTTTCACGATAAAATTCAGCTGTCGAACCACTGCTATCTACACAAGAACTATTAGGACAGCTAACAATCACCTTAGCTCCGTATTCATTGGTCTTATATTTAAAACCACTACCACATTTATTGCCATAGCTAGCGCATCGTTTACTTGGACAATTATAACAATCATTAGGTGTGCCAGTAAATCAAGATAATTTTAGACCACCAGCTTGAGCCCCAAACTGGCTATCTTTAATATTGCTTTTATCATCCTTTTCGTCATCTTCTTCATCTGGCATTTTACCATCTTTATCAGTACATTTTATTTCTAAAGTTTTAATATTGTTTTCTTCGTTTGATTCTTTAATAGCTTTTTTAGAATCGGTTGTAATCGTAAATTTAAAAACTCCTGGCGCACTACATTTAAAAGTGGCTTGATCAAAAGTTGTGCTTGATCCTGGTTCCAATTCTTTTCAATTGGTTTTTTTCTCTTCATTATTAATACTAAAAGTAACTTCGTGCACATCCGCTTTACTTTTGCCAATATTTTTTTCTACCACAATAATCTTAGTTACCTCATCGGGTTTTAAAGTTGCTTTTTCAGCACTAAATTTTTCAATTGATAAATCTGGCAAATTATTAGTTGCTATACAATTCTTTTGACATTCTTCCAACAACATTTTCCCTTCTTTGTTATTGATTTCACATTTTAACGTTGTTTGATTGCAAACATATTTATGATCTTTCTGGTCCACCCCTCCGCAATTTAATGGCACCACCACAACATTGTTAGCTTTTAAAGTTTCCACTAAATTATTTGAACTATCCACAAATATTTTTAAAGCATAAATACCTTTAGCTGGACATGTTCAATTTTGAATAATGGCCATGACTTCATCATTAGGTTGAATAGCATTGATATTGGCTTTATTAATTTCTTGATCATTGATGTAAAGTGAACTTATCATTGGTTTGGATTCTTCAGTGCCAATGTTTTTGATTTTAACAACAATCGACAATCGAGTATTCACATCAATTTTATCTTTTGGAAAAACATTTAAATCGGATATCGCAACATCCACCTTGCTTGTACTTGATTCATAAGGGTTACTGTTTGAACTATCTTTCATAGGTAAATCTAGTGCCTTACACAAAGCTTGACGAGTGGTTAAGTCTAGTACTCCGGTTGATGTAATACCACCTTTAGTTTGTAAAGCTTTAACGGCTTCGCTTGTGATATTGCCAAAGTAACCGGTGACATTTTTTTCTTCAAGTAATCCTAATTTAGCTAAAATTAATTGTAAGGTTTTAACTTCATTTGTGGCTTCTTCAAAATAGCCAATACTTAAATTTTCAGTAACAAATGGACAATACAAAGATTGGTTACTCTCGTAACCACAAATAGCTTTAAAAGTTAAATCATCAATGATACCCGATTCATTAATCTTGTTAGCTTTTTGAAAAGCTTTAAGAGCGGATTCAGTTTTAATACCAAAGAAACCAGAAGTAACATTTTCTGGATAAAAACCTTTTTGATTTAAAAAGATTTGTAAGTTCTTTACTTCTTCATTTGCTAATTCAAAATAGCCACGCTTAATGCCTAAGGTTTTAATAAAACAAGAATCACTACTCATGTTAACTGGTTCACTTGTCTTATACGATAAATACACTTTGCATAAAGCATTAGCGGTTACTAAATCTACTGTTCCCGTAGCTAGTAATCCTGATTTCTCTTGGAATAACTTAAGAGCTGACATAGTTAAAGGGCCAAAATAGTTAGTAATTGGACCATCATAGATCTTGATAGTGTTTTTCATGAAGGTTTGTAAAATTCCGACTTGTTCGTGTTCTGTGCCCAAAACCAATTCTCGATTAAATGGGCAACTCTCGGCTTTGCTAATATTAAATAAACCAGCCAGCAAAATTAAACTGATCAAGCCAACCCATAAAATTCTTTTTGTTTTAAACATATTATTAATTTAGTTTGATTGATTAAATTGAAAATTAGAATAATCATAGTTCCAATTCTGACTGGTTGTTTCGCTAGTATCAACACTTGAAGTTTTGGTGCAATTTTTATTACACTCAACTTCATTTGTATATTCTTTTCCCGATAAATTATTTTGACTACCACAATAACCCGTTGTAACGTTGCATCTAAAAATAGTTGGAGTTGATAAATCAGATAAAGTATCGGTATATAAATTAAAATTAGATGAAGTTGAAGTATAGGGTGAATAATAAGTATTATCAGTTGTATAATCATTACTAGCTCCAAAATTAAATGTATCAAACTCTAAATCAGTAAAATCAAAAGTTTTATCACTAATAAAATCAAAACTACTTGAAGAATTTTCAAGACATTTTGTTTTACTAGTATATATGCCATCTTCAGTTGGCATGCATGTACCTAAAGAAATATCATAATTATAATTTTGATTAGCATTAAATAAATTACTATCGCCACCGGTAAAATTTCAATCTAATGTATCTTTAGTAACATTCTGAGATGAATCTAAATTAGAAACATTTAGATTATCGGTATTAAATTTCAAATTTGAACTATCAAAATTTCAATTTAAGTTATTGCTTGATGGGTTATTCAATTGATAAGTCGTATCCACACTAGGATTTTTATTACCAAACACATTACTAATTACGTTTGTAAATCATTGGCTAAGAGTGGTTAAATTATTAACTTCAATCTTAGGCGTTGATAAAGTACTTAAACTTTGATCAGTCACTCAAGGTATTGGTTTTGATATATAAGCCAATCCACATTTAGCTGAACAATCGCTATAGCTTTCATAAGCATTGGGTGTATCACTCTTAACTATATGACATAAATTATCTTCACCTTCACCATTTTTGCATACATATTTTGCAAAGCATGGAGAATCTTTACCTCGGCATAATAATCCATCATTAAATCTTTTTAACTTGCTATTAACAGTTTGGCTATATTCAGTTTTATTCATATATGAACATTGATTTAGCAATGTTTTATTTGGATCACACACATAGCATCACTCATTATTGCACTGACCAGTATCAGGACTTTCTCCGGGTTTACTTTCACCGTTACCTCAATCAACTGTATTATTAGATGTTGTGCCGTCAGCATTTTTAATATTAAGTATCATATCATTGTCATCAGTTAAAAATGTTTGGCTACTAGCAAAATCTTTTTTACAATCAATCGAAAATGAAGGTTTGTATTGACCCGCATATTTATAAGTATGTTCAAAAGTGCCAGTTCGCGAACAATCAAATATATTATAATGGCTTCGCGTTGAATTATCAAAATAGATTTTACAATAGCTCTTTTCGCCATCTTTAAGACCACTATTTTCAAAAGAAAATATTATTTTTTGACCAGAACCATCTGTTGCCACTTTACCCGGATTTGGTTTAGCTGTAAAGCTCACCACTCTTTCGTTTGGACAATCTCTGTCTTTATCTTGAAAACCTCAACTTTCTGGATAAATAACCACGCAGCCCGTTCGAGTTTCACTTCCTTCTGGACAATAACCATCACAAAAACCATTCAACAAAGCTGTTTCTAATTTATCTTTGCCATCGTCTAAAATTAATTTAGGACAAAACTCAACTGGCAAATTAGTATTATTTATATAAGTATGTTCAATATAAATATTTTCACCATTTTCTTCGCTATCGTTTAATTCTTGACCAGTAAATGAACAATTATAAATCTTACCATCGCCCATATCAATTTTACAATCAGTTATTTTACTTGTATTTTTATTATTGGCGTTAAATTCATTGTGGGTCACAGTTACTTTATGAGGACTTTCACGATAAAATGACAAAGGATTACCAGCGGAATTATTACAAGTATCTCCAGCGCATGAAATATTAGCTTGATACCCGTATTTATTTACCGTTTTAGTAATATAGCCACCACATTTACCAGCTCCACAACGTTTAAGTGGACAATTATAACAATCATCGGGTTTTAAAGTAAACATAGATACCGATATTCCTCCCGATTTCGTATTTGTCACTTTATCTGGTTTGGCACTCTTAAAAGTAAAAGGTTTACCTCTAAAAAATTGATCTTCAGGATTTTCTTCTGCCCCTGGCGGATTTTTCTCACCGGGATCAACTGGTGGATCTTTTTGATCTTCCTTACGACGTTCCTCTTCCTTTCTCTCTTCTTCTTTTCTTTCTTCTTCTTTTTGTTTTTCATCAGTTTCTTGGTCAGGGTCTTTTATACATTTGATTGTTAACTCTTTCATATTATTATCCTCATTATCTTCATTCACATTATTTTTAGTATCTACTGCAAAAAACATCTTAAATGTTCCAACCGAATTACATTTAAAAGTTATTTGATTAAAAGTATTGGTTGAATTAGCTTCGAGTGACGGCAAATTAACTTCTTTAATATTTTCACCCAAAGTAATATTACCATAATGATCCCCCGCTTTACCTTTACCAATATTTTTTTCTACTATAGAAATATTAGCTACTTCATCTATTTTAAGTGTAGTTTTATCAGCTTCAAATTTTTCAACTATCAAATCAGATAGTAAGGTCTTGGCTTTGCATTCTTTTTCGCATTCGCTAAGTAGCATTGTGCCCTTTTCATTTATTTCACATTTAAAAGTAGTTTCGTTACAAACGTATTTAAAATCTTTTTGAGTGACGTTGCCACAATTAATTGGTATGACTATAGCATTATTAAATTTATTATTTTCTACTAAATTATTGGAACTATCCACAAATATTTTTAAAGCGTAAATACCTTTAGCTGGACATGTTCAATTTTGAATAATGGCCATGACTTCATCATTAGGTTGAATAGCATTGATATTGGCTTTATTAATTTCTTGATCATTGATGTAAAGTGAACTTATCATTGGTTTGGATTCTTCAGTGCCAATGTTTTTGATTTTAACAACAATCGACAATCGAGTATTCACATCAATTTTATCTTTTGGAAAAACATTTAAATCGGATATCGCAACATCCACCTTGCTTGTACTTGATTCATAAGGGTTACTGTTTGAACTATCTTTCATAGGTAAATCTAGTGCCTTACACAAAGCTTGACGAGTGGTTAAGTCTAGTACTCCGGTTGATGTAATACCACCTTTAGTTTGTAAAGCTTTAACGGCTTCGCTTGTGATATTGCCAAAGTAACCGGTGACATTTTTTTCTTCAAGTAATCCTAATTTAGCTAAAATTAATTGTAAGGTTTTAACTTCATTTGTGGCTTCTTCAAAATAGCCAATACTTAAATTTTCAGTAACAAATGGACAATACAAAGATTGGTTACTCTCGTAACCACAAATAGCTTTAAAAGTTAAATCATCAATGATACCCGATTCATTAATCTTGTTAGCTTTTTGAAAAGCTTTAAGAGCGGATTCAGTTTTAATACCAAAGAAACCAGAAGTAACATTTTCTGGATAAAAACCTTTTTGATTTAAAAAGATTTGTAAGTTCTTTACTTCTTCATTTGCTAATTCAAAATAGCCACGCTTAATGCCTAAGGTTTTAATAAAACAAGAATCACTACTCATGTTAACTGGTTCACTTGTCTTATACGATAAATACACTTTGCATAAAGCATTAGCGGTTACTAAATCTACTGTTCCCGTAGCTAGTAATCCTGATTTCTCTTGGAATAACTTAAGAGCTGACATAGTTAAAGGGCCAAAATAGTTAGTAATTGGGCCATCATAGATCTTGATAGTGTTTTTCATGAAGGTTTGAAGTATACCGACTTGAATATTTTCTGTACCTAAAGCCATCTCTTGTTCAAATGGACAAGTGCTTTCATTTTCAGCTTCAATTTTATGAATTGAAATAACAAAAAACAATAATAAACACAGCATTAAAACTCCAATTTTATTTTTCATATTATCTTTTTAAAATTGTTTAAAATCTTTAATTTGTTACTTATATTTTAAACAAATTTTTGAATTAAATCAAGTATTTGTATGTTAATTTATGAGAATTTGTGAATAAATTAACATGGACAAATACTTGCATCCCCACACCAAGTTTACTAATAACTAAGTGTTTAGAGCAAATAGGAACAATGGATATTAATGTTTAAATATCTAGCACAAAATTGGTGTGGAATGAAATGGGGTCAAGTATTTGTATGTTAATTTATGAGAATTTGTGAATAAATTAACATGAACAAATACTTGCATCCCCACACCAAGTTTACTAATAACTAAGTGTTTAGAGCAAATAGGAACAATGGATATTAATGTTTAAATATCTAGCACAAAATTGGTGTGGAATGAAATGGGGTCAAGTATTTGTATGTTAATTTATGAGAATTTGTGAATAAATTAACATGAACAAATACTTGCATCCCTGCCTACCGGCAGGCAGGCCCACACCAAGGATTAACTCAAAAATCAAATGTCAAAAGTCAAATCTATATCTCAAAAATCAAAAATTAATACAAAATACCAAATATTAAATCAAAAGCATACCCGCCACAACTAACCTTTGGTTGGTTGTGGCGGGTCTTGCTACTTACTTCTTACTAATTACCATTTACTCTTTGTCAATTACTCTTTCTTTTACTATTGTCTTACTATTGTCTTACTATTGTTTTTTCTCTTTACTTTTTAATCTTTACTCTTTGTATTACTATTTACTATTTACTATTTACTATTTACTCCTTATCCCTCCTTCACCTCGTAAAAATTATCGCAAATTAATTGCAAATTATCATTACGAATATCTACTTTGCCTTCAAACACCACAATTTTATTTTCGGCCAATTGACAATTATTTTTCTTAGATAGATTAGCCAATGTTTTTGGAAATATTACTGTATCTAATTCTTTTTGTGAATCACTGAGTGATACAAACATCATTTGATCACCGTTTTTAGTTAAAATTTTTCTTATCTTTGAAACCATTCCAAACACTTTAATTTTTTGACCAAGCATATGATTGTTGAGCAACGAAACTTCATAAACATCCTTATCGCCTTTTTGTCTCAATTTATTTAAAGGATGATCCGACATATAAACACCCAACAATTCTTTCTCTCAAGCCAACATCTCAAGATCCGTTACGCCTTCATCTTTTTTGTCCAAATCCTTAAATATTTTTTCACTGGTTACACTATTTACATTTTTTTCTAACGACCCAAACAAACTCACCTGCTTAGTATTTTTTTCAGCTTGTTTGCGTTGATTATAATCTAAAATTTCTGGCAAGATTTTGAATAATTTTGATCTTTCACCAAAAATATCCATAGCTCCAGATTTTATTAAATTCTCTAAAGTTTTTTTATTTATAACCATGGCTGGTACGCGATTCAAAAAATCTTCTAAATCTTTGTACACACCATTTTGTTTTCTCTCTTCCACAATTGCTTCTGACACCGCTTCGCCTAAATTTTTAATTCCCGCTAAAGCATAAAAAATAACATTTTTATTTTCTTTATCAACACCAAATTCTACAAACGAGTAATTAACATTCGGCGGTAAAACTTTTATATTAAGTTTTTTACATTCATCAATCTCGTTTGAGATTTTTTCAAAATCGCCCATGTTAGACGTCATCAGCGAAGCTAAGAAAATAGTTGGATAATAAGTTTTGAGTCAAGCTGTCTGAAAAGCCACTCGCGCATAAGACGCAGTATGCGATTTATTAAAACCGTAACTAGCAAATGGCTCAATCCATTCCCATAACCTGCTTGCCATATTTTGTTTCCAACCATTTTTCATTAAACCATCAATCAATTTTTGTTTTTGCTCCATCATCAAATCATATTTCTTTTTACCAACCGCTTTACGCAAAATATCAGCTTGACCAAGTGTAAAACCAGCCAGTTCATTGGCTAATCTCATTAATTGCTCTTGATAAATCATAACGCCATAAGTAGTATCGAGAATTGGCGATAATCTTTTATCAACATATTCTACTTTGCTTAAGCCCAATTTGTTGCTAATATAAAGCGGTATAAATTGCATTGGCCCTGGTCGATAAAGAGCGATCACAGCCGATACCTCTTCAATATTGCTCACTTTTAATTCTCTTAATAATTTTTTCATACCTTCTGATTCTAATTGAAAAACACCAATTGTATCACCTTTACGTAAAATTTTATAAGGATTGGGATCACTAGCATCAATTTTATCTATATCAATATCTTTATCATAAATTTTTTTGATAACTCTCAAACTTTGTTTAATAATATTTAGATTAGCTAATCCTAAAATATCGAATTTTAATAATCCTAATTTTTCAACATAATCTTTTGAATATTGAACTACCACTTCGCCTTCTTTTCGACTCGAATGTTGAATGGGCAAATAATTGGTAAGTTCTGTTGGCGCCACCACTACACCAGCTGCATGAGTGGATAAATGTCTAGCCACCCCTTCTAGTTTCTTGGAAACATCCATAACCAATTTAGCGTCAAGATTTGATAAATATAATTCTTTTAGTTCTGGAATTGTATCCAGCGCTTCGTCAATTCCTAAATTCATTGGTATAATTTTAGCAATTTGATCACCTAAACTATAAGGTAGTCCTAAGGCACGCGTAACGTCTCTAACCGCTAAACGTGATTTCATAATACCAAAGGTTGCGACTTGAGCTACATTTTTTTCGCCAAATCTTTTAGTAATATAACCAATAACCGATGATCTATCTTTATCAGCCACATCCAAATCAATATCCGGAGGCGATACCCGCTCTGGATTTAAAAATCTTTCAAAATATAATTCACATTTAATTGGATCAACGTTAGAAATTTTTAACAAATAGCAAATAATACTGCCAGCGGCTGATCCTCGAGCATTACAAGGTATTTTATTTTCATTACAAAATTTAACAATATCTCAAACAATTAAGATATAGTCAATATAGCCAGTTTGTTTAATAATTGAAAGTTCGTATTCTATTCGATCCAGTATTTTTTGATCTTTTGGATCATAAAAATTTGGCAATCTTTCAAAAATTAATTTTCTCAAAAATTCTTCATTATTATCAACGCCTTCAAAAGTTGCTTTTGGATAATTTAAAGATTTAAAATCAAAATCAAAATTACATTTATTAGCAATTTCCATGGTATTTTCCAAAGATTTTAAATCATTAGGGTAACACTCCGCCAATTCTTTTGGATCCTTTAAAGATAAATCAAAATCTCTAAGAGACATTCGATCGTTATCGTTCATAGTAACACCAGTTTGAATAGCTAGTAACACTTCGTGAGTATCTCGATCTTCAGTTCGCAAATAGTGAGAGTCACACGTCATAACAGTTTTCAAATTATATTTATCAGCTAATTGTTTAAGTCCGGCATTTACTTTAATTTGAGATTGATGATTTGGATGATGTTGAAGTTCTAAATAAAAATCTTCGGTTCCTAAAATATCAACATATTTTTTTAATATTTCTTCGGCCATCTCAATATTGGAATTAGCAATATGATTAGCAATTTCACCTTTTAAACAGCCCGATAAAAATACAATATCGTCTTTATATTGTTTTAATATTTCTTTATCAATTCTTGGTTTATAATAAAAACCATCAACATGCGAAATACTAACTAGTTTAATTAAATTCTTGTAACCATTGGCATTTTTACACAAAGCAATCAAATGATAATTTTTTGAATCAATGTTTCCTTCTTTTTGATTTAAATTACGTGGAGCTACATATAATTCACAACCAATGATTGGTTTAATTCCAGCCTTTTTACATTTTTCATAAAATTCAACTGCCCCATACATATTACCATGATCAGTGATAGCTAAAGCTTTTAATTCTAATTCTTTGGCACGTAAAACCAGGTCGTCAATTTTTGACAACCCGTCTAGTAAGCTAAAATGAGTGTGAACATGAAGGTGAGCAAAATCCATGGCTATTTTTTAAATCTATCTGTTAATATTAAATCCATCCATTTAAAATCTTCTCCTAATAAAAATCCATTTTTTTCTCAAAAAGAATGATCTTTTGATGATAAAAAACAAATATTCTCAACTCCAATTTTTTTTGATTCCTTTATAACCTCCGTTACTAATTGACTGCCTATTTTTTGATTTCTAAAACTATCTAAAACATAGATATTTTCAATCTCTGATTTTTTTAGTGATAAATTAACATTAACAATAATAAAACCTACTATTTCATTTTCAGCTTCCGCCACTAACATAATAACATCTTTTTTATCAATACATTCTTTTAATATCTCTCTTGGTCAAAAATATACGACTTCGCTAGCCGTTTCAAATTCATTGACATTTTTGCCCATATTTCATATCGCATCAACATCTTCTAGACAAGCCAACCTAACTTTATACATAATATTTTATTTAATATTTTGTACTTAAATTGTAAGGAATTAATCAAAAAAAAGCAAGCCCCGTTAGAAGAATTGGTTTATACATTTTTAGCAAAAAAATGTCAAATCATTAATTAAACCA
>ERZ795054.867-NODE-867-length-32605-cov-22.743779_pt1 | contig 32605 bp, 28 predicted proteins | sample MGYA00375138_ERZ795054 | MGnify/ENA primary metagenome ERZ795054 (study PRJEB30183, sample SAMN05720215) | anaerobic digester metagenome | isolation source: active sludge of municipal wastewater-treating anaerobic digesters | place: USA | collected 2014-12-23 ... | reverse complement strand
GGCAGGGTGAAGTCGGCCGTGAAATCGGCCTGGGCCACGGTGGGGAATTCCTCGGCCGGCAGAGTCTGGAGCTGGAAGCGGCTCTTGCCGCTGGCCACCGCCATTTTCTTGTTGGCCAGCGACAGCGCCACGTCGGTCTCGGGCAGGGCACGCAGGATGTCGACCAGCTTGCGCGCGGCCACGGTGGTGGCCGCGGCGTCGGCGCCCGAGCCGATCTCGGCCGAGGTCTGAATCTGGATTTCAAGGTCGGTGGCGGTGAAGCTCACGCGACTGCCGTTCTTGCGCACCAGGATGTTGGCGAGGATGGGCAGGGTCTGGCGCCGTTCGACGATGCCGCTGACGACCTGCAGCGGCTTCAACAACGCGTCGCGGTTGGCTTTGACGAGCTGCATTTCTTTATTTCCTCGTAGTCGTAGTTAGTAGTAGAGCGCTAGATATCTGTGGACAAGTCGAAACTGTCCAGGCGAATCATGGCCTTGGCCGTACGCCTGGCCTGTGGAGCAAGTCGGGGATGGCTGTGGGCGGCGGCGGACAGCATTGAACAAGTCGGGGCCTCCGCGCGCGCAGCCGAAACTTGTCCACCGTCGTCCACAGAAATTGCGAAGTTGTGCACAGACTTGTTCTTCAGCCCTTGAGGGTCTGCTCGAGCACGTGCAGGGCGTGATTGAGCTCGGGGTTCTTGCCGCGTTCGCCACCGATCTTGCGCACCGCGTGTAGCACCGTGGTGTGGTCGCGGCCGCCGAAGAGTTCGCCGATCTCGGGAAGGCTCTTCTGGGTGAGTTCCTTGGCCAGGTACATCGCGACCTGACGCGGCCCGGCGATGTTGCTGGGCCGCCGCTTGGAATACATGTCGGCGACCTTCATCTTGTAGTAGTCGGCCACGGTCTTCTGGATCAGTTCGACGGTGATCTGGGCGGTCGAGGCCGAGAGGATGTCGCGCAGTGCCTCGCGGGCCAATTCGACGCTGATGGCGCGGCCGTGGAACGACGAGAAGGCGACCACCTTGCGCAGCGCGCCCTCGAGCTCGCGCACGTTGGAGCGCAGGTTCTTGGCGATGAAGAAGGCCACGTCCTCCTTCAGATCGGCGCGCTCGGTCTCGGCCTTCTTGAGCAGGATGGCCACGCGCATCTCGAGCTCGGGCGGCTCGATGGCGACGGTCAGCCCCGAGGCGAAGCGGGAGACCAGACGGTCCTCCATGTCCTTCAGTTCCTTGGGGTAGGTGTCGCTGGTGATGATGATCTGCTTGCGCCCCGCAACCAGGGCCTCGAAGGCGTAGAAGAACTCTTCCTGGGTGCGCGCCTTGCCCGCAAAGAACTGGATGTCGTCGATCAGCAGCAGGTCGAGCGAGTGGTAGTAGCGCTTGAACTCGTCAAACGCCTTGCGCTGGTAGGCGCGCACCACGTCGCTGACGTACTGCTCGGCGTGGATGTAGCGCACCCGGGCCTTGGGATTGCGCGCCAGGATGCCGTTGCCCACCGCATGGATCAGGTGGGTCTTGCCCAGGCCCACGCCGCCATACAGGAAGAGCGGGTTGTAAGAGCCCCCCGGGTTCTCGGCTACCTGCATGGCCGCGGCGCGCGCGAGCTGGTTGGCCTTGCCGGTGACGAAGGTGTCGAAGGTCAGCAGCGAATTGATGCGGGCGCGTTCGACGTGCTCGTCGGGCGTGATCGGGCCGTCGTCGGCCACGGCCAGCGGGATGCTGGCGGGCGCGGCCGGCGGCGCGGGGCTTGCCGCTTCGGCCTGTTCGGCGGCCGCGAGTTCGAGCACCAGCGACACCTGGCGCTGCAGCACTCGCGAGGCGGCGTGCGCGATCTGGCCTGAGAACTGCGCGCGGATGGTCTCGAGCTTGATGCGGTTGGGCGCGCTGACGGTCAGGGTGGCGGTCGATTCGTTGAAGTCCAGCGCCCGGAGCGGCTTGATCCACGCGGAAAACTGCTGCGGGGTGAGCTCGCTTTCCAGGAGGCGCGAGCAGTCGTGCCAGAGGTGATGCATGGGAGACGCTTTCCGCCTTGAGCTGTTCTGTTCTTGTGCGCGCGGCGGGGAGGCCACGGCCGGTGGGTGAGGCACCGCCGAAGCCTCCTGGAGGGCATCGATCAGCGTCCGCGATTCTAGCGCCCGGGGCCCAACTTATCCACAGCAAGGCAAGCCGCGCATCAAGGCGAAACTCGAACTCGAAGGCTTCTTTTTAGGGGATTCCAAAGAGAGTGTATGCTCACATATGAGCCTGGCCATTGGCTACGTAGGCTGGTGGCGACAGCGCTGCGCACGCTCCGGGTGCTGCCGTCCCGGCCGCGGTGCGTGCGGGGCGACTCGGTGCATGCTGCCGCCCAGGCGCCGCCCGGGCACGACGACGCCGGGGCAGGCCGCCGGCGCGTCGGGGCGGGCTAGCCCGGTTTGACAGGGCTTCGCCGCCTCGCGTCTAATACCGGGCTTTTCGCTGCACTGCATTACGCTGGGAAAATCGCCTGAAAAATCCGGTACTTCCAGCGTTGCGTCGGGGCTTCCGTCACGATGTTCCGACGCTTGCCGGGCGCGCAAGAGAATCCGCCGCCGGCTGGCTTCGAATGGCTCCCGTAGGCGCGAAGAAGCAGCGACATAGTGCTGCAGGAGTTAGGGCTTGCGGCGCGAACTCAGGACCTTGCCCGGGTCCGAACTGGCCGCCCTGGGCGGCACCAGCCTTGAGGAATAAAAATGGCCACGAAACGCACTTATCAGCCCTCCGTCGTCAAGCGCAAGCGCACCCACGGCTTCCTGGTCCGCAGCCGGTCCAAGGGTGGCCGTCGCATTCTTGCCGCGCGTCGCGCCAAGGGCCGCCACAGCCTCTCGGTCTGAGTCTGCGGTCACGGCACCGAGCGCCGTGCCGCATGAGCGGCCGCGGGCCTTCCCTGCGCGGCGCCGCCTGCGGCGCCCCGACGAATTCGCTGCGGTGCTCGCAGCGCGCGGGCCGGCGTCATTGCGCCTGGCGCGACGCTGGTTCGCCGTGAGCGTGCTGGCCCTGCCCCGGGGCGCGTCAGCAGCGGAGCTCGACCCCGTGCGCTTCGGATTCACCGTGGGCAAGCGCAACGCGCGCCGCGCCGTGGACCGAAACCTGGTCAAGCGGGTGCTGCGCGAGTCGGCCCGCCACGCGTTTGGGCAGTTCGCGACCTTGGCACATGAGCGCGGGCTCGGGCTCGCGGTGAGCCTGCGGCTCAAGGCACCGCTGGTCCCCAAGGGCGCAGCGGTCGCGCGCGGCGAGCTGAGCCGCGCGCTGCGCGCCGATTGCGATGCACTGCTGACCGACCTGGCGCGGCACCTGCCGCGCCTGAGCCTCGAGGCCACCGATGCTTGAGCGAGTCCTGGTTGCGCTGATCCGCGGCTATCAGTTCCTTCTGTCGCCCTGGGTGGGGCACGGCTGCCGCTACCTGCCGACCTGCTCGGAGTACTCGCGCGAGGCCATCGAGCGTCACGGCGCTTTGCGCGGCGGCTGGATGATGCTGGCGCGGCTGGCCCGCTGCCACCCGCTGGGCGGCCGCGGACTCGACCCCGTGCCCGCGAAGTTCCGCTGGCGCTGCTGGTGCGGTGAGCCGCAGCACGCCGAGTCGGCCCGTCCTTCCCTGTTCACCGAACATCGTTAGAAAGCACAGCCGTCATGGGCAGCGATTTCCAGCGCACCATCCTGTGGGTCTTTTTCGGCATGTCGCTGTTCATGCTGTGGGACCGCTGGCAGATTCACAACGGCCGGCCCTCGATGTTCGGGCTGGCACCGAGCACGCAGCAGCAGGCCGCGCCGCCCCCCGCACCGGTGGCCGTGCCGGGCGCGCAGAGCGTTCCCGGATCGGCGCCGGCCGGCGGCAGCACCGCGGCCGACAAGGCCCTGCCCTCGGCCCCGAGCATTCAGCCGGGCACTGCGGCGGGCGCGCCGCAGGCACCCGCTGCTCCCGCGGCCGCGGGCCAGGCCAAGGCGCCGCCGGTGGTGATCGAGACCGACCTGCTGCGCGTGGCGATCGATCCCGAGGGCGCCGTGGTGAGCCAGGCCACGCTGCTCAAGGAGCGGGTCACGCCCGATTGGACGCAGACCGGCCTGATCGGCATGGTGCTGGGCCGCAAGCCCGCGGCCGACAGCGATGTCGAATTGCTCGAGGTCTCGCCCAACCGCGTCTACGTGGCGCAGACCGGTCTCGTGGGAGGCAGCTTCCCGAACCACCGCACGGCTTTCACTCCGGTGGACGGCCCGCGAAAGCTCGAGCCCGGGCAGGACACGCTGGCGGTGAGCTTCGACTCCGAGGCGGGCGGCCTCAAGCTGCGCAAGACCTACACCTTCACGCGCGGCCGCTACGACGTGCAGGTGACGCACCAGGTGATCAACACCGGCGAGGCGCCGGCCTCGCCCTCGGTCTACTACCAGCTCATGCGCGACGGCAACAAGCCCCAGGGCGAGTCGTCGCTGTACTACACCTACACCGGCCCGGCGGTGTACACCAACGAGACCAAGTTCAAGAAGGTCGACTTCAGCGACATCGCCAAGGGCAAGGCCGACTATCCCAAGTCGGCCGACCAGGGATGGATCGCCATGATCCAGCACTACTTCCTCACCGCCTGGGTGCCACCCGAAGGCGCCAAGCGCGAGCTCTATACGCGCGAGGTCGACAAGAACCTCTATGCCGTAGGCAGCGTGCTGCCGCTGGGCGCGATCGCCCCCGGGGCGACGGTCGAGTCCAAGGCGCAGCTCTACATCGGCCCGCAGGACCAGGACCGGCTCAAGGCGATCGCGCCGGGGCTGGATCTGGTGGTCGACTACGGCTGGCTCACCTTCCTCGCCAAGCCGATCTACTGGCTGCTCTCGTTCCTGCACGGCATCGTCGGCAACTGGGGCTGGGCGATCGTGCTGCTGACCGTGCTGGTCAAGGCGGTGCTCTATCCGCTGTCCGCGGCGGGCTACAAGTCGATGGCGCGCATGAAGGAAGTCGGCCCGCGCATGGTGGCGCTGCGCGAAAAGTACGGCGACGACAAGCAGAAGCTCAACATGGCCATGATGGAGCTCTACAAGACCGAGAAGATCAATCCGCTCGGCGGCTGCCTGCCGATCATGCTGCAGATCCCGGTCTTCCTGGCGCTCTACTGGGTGCTGCTGGCCTCGGTCGAGCTGCGCGGCGCGCCCTGGATCCTGTGGGTGCAGGACCTGGCCGCGCCCGACGGCTGGTTCATCCTGCCGGTGCTGATGATGGCCACCATGTGGTTCCAGTACAAGCTCAATCCCACGCCGCCCGATCCGGTGCAGGCCAAGGTGATGGCGATCATGCCCTTCGCCTTCGGCATCATGTTCTTCTTCTTCGCTTCGGGCCTGGTGCTGTACTGGGTCACGAACAACATCCTCTCGATCGCGCAGCAGTGGTACGTGACCCGTCAGATCGCGCAGGAGAAGGCCAAGCGCGCCGGCTGAGGCGCCGCCGCGCGCCAGGGCAGCGCGCACGAACGAAGGGGGCCTGGCGGCCCCCTTTTTCGTTGGTCGCGGGCGGGTGTCTCAGTCCTCGTCGCGCGGGCGCGGACGGCGCGGACGCAGCGCAAGCAGCGGCCACAGCCACACCGACACCGTCCACTTGAGCACGCGTCCCAGGCTCAGACGGCCGCTTTCGCCTTCGCGCGTCAGGGCGAACACGATCACCGCCCCCGCCAGCACCCACAGCACGAAGAAGGTGTAGACCCAGGCGCGGGTGTCGTAGTCGGCATCGAGGTGCCCGGCCACGGTGGCGGCCAGCGGCACCGAGATGATCACGGCCAGGGCCGCGCCGGCCATGGCGGGGCTGAGCGAGGGGTCCGGGTCGTCGGGGCGCGGCATGCCGGCACTTTAACCGGCTGGCGCGGCGTGATCAGGCGGCACGCAGCCAGGCCGCGAGCAGCACCAGGGCGACGAAGAGCGCGCCCAGGACCAGGACCACGCGGCGGACAAGGCGATGGGTCATCTCAGACCATGTCGTAGCGTTCGGTGTGGACGCGATCCGCCGGCACGCCCAGTTCGGCCAGCACACGCTCCATGGCGTCCATCATCGGCGCCGGCCCGCACACGAAGTACTGCAGCGAGGTGTGCCGCGGCGGCAGATACCGGCGCAGCAGCGCGGCCGTGACGTAGCCGCGCTCGCCGCCCCAGTCGGCGGGCGGCGACTCGAGCACCGGCACCCAGCGCAAGTTCGGGTGTCGCCGGGCACGCTCCTCGAAGCGCTCGCGCAGGCACAGGCCCTCCCAGGCGTTGGCCGCGTGGACCAGCAGCAGCGGGCGCGCGTCATCGCGGTCGAGCAAGGTCTGGACCATGGAAGCGAGCGGCGTCACCCCGACGCCGCCGCCGATGAACACGAAGCCTGGGCCCTCGTGGCGCTCGGGCGTGAATACGCCGTAGGGGCCGTCGAGCCACAGGTGCGCGCCGGGCGCGAGCCCGGGAACCCGCGTGCCCGACCAGTCGCCCAGCGCCTTGATGGTGAACTCGAGTGGCGCGTCGGCCGCGCGCTCGGCGCTGCACGACATCGACACCGGGTGCGCCTCGCGCGCCCAGGGGCCAGCGGTGCGCAGCCAGCAGAACTGGCCCGGCGCGAAGGCCAGCCCCGCATGGCCCAGGGGGCGCAGCACCAGGGTGCGCGCGCGACCGCGCTCGGCACGGTTGTCGACCAGGACCCAGGGGCGGCGCGCCTGGCTCCAGGGCTTCCACACTCGTACCCAGCCCAGGGACAGCAGCACCAGCGCGCCATAGCCCAGCACCAGGGCCTTGAGCAGCGGCGTGGGGCTGGCCATCAGCGCATGGGCGTGCAGGCCGGCGGCGACCACGAGCGCGAGCCCCAGCCAGCGGTGCAGCAGCAGCCAGGCCTCGTAACTCAGGCGCAGCAGGCGGCGGGCGAGCGAGGTGGCGAGCAGGGCGCCGAGCGCCCACAAGGCGAGGCTGCCCGCGCCGAAGGCAACCGTGCCCATGGCGAAGGGGTCGACGAACGCGCGCGGCGGCACGCCGCGCCAACCCACGAGCACCAGATGCGCCGCCACGCAGGCCGCGCCCACCAGCGCGATCTCGCGATGGAACTGCAAGAGCGCGTCCTGCCCGTAGGGCCCGGTGACCATGTGGATGCGCGTGACGAGCAGGAACTCGAGGGCAAAGATCGCGAGCCCCACCCACGCCAGGCCGCTGCTCGCGGCCGCCAGCGCATCGGCCGGCGCCGGACCGGCGAGCAGCGCCACCAGAGCCGGCGCCGTGGCGAGCAAGGCGTACAGGATGAGCCCGGCAAGGCCGCGCAACACGAGCACCATGGGTGCAGGCTAGCCCGGCGGCGGACGGCGGGGCCTGATCACGCTCAGGACTGGCGCGGTGTGGCGCGTGCCCTGGCTACACTGCTCGCTGCCTAGCCCGCGCGGGCGGCCGAGCGGCTCGACGCCCCCGCCTGCCCGGGAGTGATTTTCCCGGGCACCCTTGATCCGCCTGCCATGCGCGCCACAGACCGCGACCCCATCGTTGCCATCGCCACCGCGCCCGGCCAGGGCGGGGTGGGCATCGTGCGGCTGAGCTCGGGCGCCGCGGAGTTGCGGCCGGTGATCGAGGCCCTGCTCGGCGCGGCCGCGCCGCGCCTGGCACCGCGCCACGCCCTGCTCGCCGCCTTTCTGGCGGCCGATGGCCATGCCATCGACGAGGGGCTGGCGCTGCTCTTTCCGGCGCCGCACTCCTACACCGGCGAGACCGTACTCGAACTCCAGGGCCACGGAGGGCCGGTGGTGCTGCGCCTGCTGCTGGCGCGCGTGCTCGAGGCCGGGCGCGCCGCGGGCGTGCCTCTGCGCGTGGCCGAGCCGGGCGAGTTCACGCGCCGCGCCTTTCTGAACGGGCGCATCGACCTGGCCCAGGCCGAGAGCGTGGCCGACCTGATCGACGCCAGCACCGAGGCGGCGGCGCGCGCCGCGGCGCGCTCGCTGTCGGGCGAGTTCTCGGTGCGGGTGCGCGCCCTGCACGACGCGCTGGTGGACCTGCGCTTGCTGGTGGAGGCCACGCTGGACTTCCCGGAAGAGGAAATCGACTTTCTCGAGGCCTCCGACGCGCGCGGCAAGCTGGCGGACATCCGCCAGCGGCTGGCGCAGGTGCAGCAGGCCTCGCGTCAGGGGGCGGTGCTGCGCGCGGGGCTGGCCGTGGTGCTGGCTGGCAGTCCGAACGTGGGCAAGTCCAGCCTGATGAACGCACTGGCGGGTGAGGAGGTGGCCATCGTCACCGCGATTGCCGGCACCACGCGCGACCGCATCGAGAAGACCGTGCAGGTGCGCGGCATCCCGCTCAACCTGATCGACACCGCGGGGGTGCGCGACACGGCCGACGAGGTCGAGCGCCTGGGCATCGCGCGCACGCTGGACGAAGTGGCCCGCGCCGACGTGGTGCTGCACCTGGTGGAAGCCGGCGATGCGCGCGGCGCGGCGGCCGACGCCGACGTGCTGGCGCGGGTGCGCAGCCGCATCGGCCGCGGCGTGCCGGTGATCACCGTGTTCAACAAGATCGACCTCGCGGGCCTCGCGCCGCGCGTGCAGGGCGAGTCGGTCTGGCTGTCGGCGCGCAGCGGCGCCGGGCTCGAGGGCTTGCGCGAGAAGCTGCTGGCGATTGCCGGCTGGGGGCGCGACACCGGGGCCGAGAGCGTCTTCCTGGCGCGCGAGCGTCACCTCGACGCCCTGGCGCGCGCCGCCGCCCACCTCGACGAGGCTGCGCGCCTGGCGGCCCTGGGCGACCGTCAGCTCGATCTGTTTGCCGAGGAACTGCGGCTGGCGGGCGAGGCCCTGGGCGAGATCACCGGCGAGCTGTCGGCCGACGAGCTGCTGGGCCTGATCTTCGGGCGCTTTTGCATCGGCAAGTGAGCCCGCGCCTCAACCGCGCGGTGCAAACAGCCAGGGCTCGGCCTCGGCGATGGCGCGGATGTGGTCCCACACCACGCGCACGCGCCGCAGGCGAAAGAGGTCGGCCGGCGCCACCAGCCACAGGGTGCGCTCCACCCACACCGATCCGCCCAGCACCTGCACCAGCTCGCAAGGCGGCTGCAGCAGATAGTGCGCCAGCATGCCCAGGCCCAGTCCGGCGCGCACGGCCTCGAATTGCGCCTGCATGCCGGTGGCGGCGAAGCGGCGCTGCGGGGCCAGCCCCAGCTCGTCCAGGTAGCGCAGCGAGTCCGACAGCAGGTAGTCCTGCACGTAGTCCACGTAGCGGTGCGCGGCCAGGTCGTCGCGGCTGACGATCGGCGCGTGGGCTTCCAGGTAGGCCGGCGCCGCGCACAGCACGTAGCGCAGCGTGGCCAGACGGGTGACGAAGTAGCGCCCGCTGCTCGGAGGATCGACGCTCACCGCGAGGTCCACCTCGCGCGAGGCCAGGCTGGGGGTGCGCGGCAGCAGCAGCAGTTCCACCTGCAACTCGGGGTGCGCCTGCAGCAGGCTGGGCAGGCGCGGGGTGATGATGCGCGAGCCCAGCACTTCGGGCGCGCCCAGGCGCACCACGCCGCTGGCCTCGGCGGCGGCGCCCAGGTCTTCGAGCGCGGCCAGCGCAGCGCTTTCCATCGCCTCGGCGTGCGGCAGCAACTGCTGGCCGGCGGGGGTGAGCGCCCAGCCCTGGCGGCCGCGCTCGAAGAGCGGCTGGCCCACCAGCAGCTCGAGGCGCTGCAGGCGCCGGGCCACGGTGGTGTGTTCGACCCGCAGCCGGCGCGCGGCGGCGGCATGACTGCCGGCGCGGGCGAGCTCGAGGAAGTAGCGCAGGTCGGACCAGTCGGCCAGCGTGGCGGGCGAGGCGGCGCTCCGGGCGGGGGCTAGGCGAGTGTCCATGCTGTGCATTCTTGCACCGCGAGGCCTTCGTCCTGCACTAGCCGGTGCGCCAGGCATGGTGATAGCGTGTTTGCGTGGTGCCTTTGCGCACCCCTCAGACCAAGAACTACAGGCGCCCGACGCCACGGAGGAGACATGAAACAAGCTGCTGCGCCCGCGCGCCTGCGCGCACCCTTGAGCCTGATGGCCCTGGCCCTGCTCGCCGCTTGCGGCGGCGGCGACGATGGCGGCGGGCTCCCGATCACGCTCAACGAGCGCCCCACTTGGCTGGGCACGATCTCGACCGCGAGCTACGACGGCACCACCAACGACCTGCTCACCGCCGGCCTGGGCAAGACGGGGCTCGCCGCCGCCGCGCCCGCCGTGACCGACGCGAACGACCCGGCGCAACTGCGCCGGCTGGCGATCCACACCAACTACCGCGCCATCGTGGACATCACCGCCAACGGCGGCTACGGCACCCTCTACGGCCCCAACGTGACGAGCGACGGCCAGGTCACCACCGGCGAAGGCCGGATCGCCGGCATCGAATACATCGCCTACGCCGACGACGGCACGGGCAAGCAGAACGTGACGCTGATGGTGCAGGTGCCCAGCAATTTCAACCCGGCGGCGGGCTGCATCGTCAGCGCCACCTCGAGCGGTTCGCGCGGGGTCTACGGCGCGATCGGCTCGGCGGGTGAGTGGGGCCTCAAGCGCGGCTGCGCGGTGGCCTACGCCGACAAGGGCAGCGGCAACGGGGTGCACGACCTGGCGGCCAACACCGTGAACCTGCTGCGCGGCGAGCGGGCCGCCGCCAGCACCGCCGGGCGCAACTCGAACTTCACCGCCGACGTGTCGACCGCCGATCTGGCCACCTTCAACGGCGCCTGGCCCAACCGCGTCGCGGTCAAGCATGCCCATTCGCAGCAGAACCCCGAGAAGGACTGGGGCCGCGACACGCTGCGCGCGATCGAGTTCGCCTTCTACGTGCTCAACGAGACCTACGCGCCGCTCACGCCCCTGGGCCAGCGCACCAGGACGGTGATCCCGGGCAACACCACGGTGATCGCCTCCTCGGTGTCGAACGGTGCGGGCGCGGCCCTGGCGGCCGCCGAGCAGGACAGCACGGGCCTGATCGACGGGGTCGCGGTGACCGAGCCGAACGTTGCCGTGGCACAGCAAAGCGCACTGACCATCCGCCGCGGCAGCCTGATCTACACCGACGGCTCCAAGCCGCTCTACGACTACTTCACCTACGCCAACCTGATGCAGCCCTGCGCGGCGCTGTCGGCGGCGGCGGTGGGCTCGCCCTTTGCGTTCACCGGCTTCAACGCCACCGCGGGGACCAACCGCTGCACCGCGCTCGCGGCCGCCGGACTGATCAGCGGCGCGACGCTCGCCGAGCGCGCCGCCGATGCGATGAACAAGCTCTACGCCTACGGCTGGGAGCCCGACACCGCGCTGCTGCAAGCCTCGCACTACCAGTTCGCGACGCCGGCGATCGCGATGACCTACGCCAACAGCTATGGCCGCTTCAGCGTGCTCGACAACCTGTGCGGCCTGAGCTTTGCGTTTACGGGGGCCACGGGGGGCGTCATTCCCGCGACGGCGGCGCTGGCGACGATCTTCGGCACCGGCAATGGCGTGCCGCCGAGCGCCGGCATCAACATCGTCAACAACCTCTCGGTGGGCGGGCCGGTGAACAGCGTGGTCTCGGTGTCGCAGTCCACCGGAGTCACCGACTTCAACGTCGACGCGGCGCTGTGCCAGCGCGCCCTGTGGGTGTCGAACTCGCCCAACGCGCTGCGCGTGCGCAATGGCGTGAACGAGACCCTGCGCAGCGCCAACCTGCGCGGCAAGCCGGCGATCATCGTGCACGGCCGCAACGACACCCTGGTGCCGGTGAACTTCAGCTCGCGCCCCTACTTCGCGCGCAACCAGGTGGTGGAGGGCGGCGCGAGCCGGCTGTCGTACATCGAGGTGACCAACGCCCAGCACTTCGACTCGTTCCTGAGTCTGGCCGGCTACGACAACCGCTTCATCCCGCTGCACGTGTACTTCAACCGCGCGATGGACGCGATGTGGGCCACGCTGCGCAGCGGCACGGCCTTGCCGCCCTCGCAGGTGGTGCGCACCACGCCGCGCGGCGGCACAGCCGGGGCGGCGCCGGCGATCACCGCGGCCAACGTGCCGGCGATCGCGGCCGCGCCGGCCGCGTCCGACCGCATCAGCTTCGGCGGCGGCGTGCTGGTCGTGCCTGACTGAGCGGGCACGGGACCCCGCGGCCGCAGGGCCGGGGCCGGAGCGGCGTGAGCCGCCCGGCCCTTTTCTTTGGATCTAGGGCGGCCGGCCGGGGTCTTGCCGCGTCCCCGGTCCTGGGGCCGGCGCCAATCGACCCCGGCCCGCCGCCAGTCGACCGACGCCAGGGCTGGGCGGCGCCCGCCCTCGGCTAGGATGCGCCCGGTCCGCCCCCACTTCCGACCGACATGACCGACCCCCAAGCGCCCGGCCCCGGGACCTCCTCGCTCGCCAAGCTGTCGATCGACCGGGGCGCGCCCGGCGCGCAGCGTCCCCTGGCTCGCCGCAAGCCGCTGTGGCGGCGCTGGTGGCTGTGGCTGATCGTGCTCGTGGTCGCCGGTGCCGCGGCCCTGGCGCTGCGTGCGCGCAGCGCGCCGGCCGAGGTCGAGATCGTCAGCGTGGCGGCGGCCTATCCCTCGGCAACGGTGGCCACGCTCAACGCCACCGGGCGCGTGGTGGCGGCGCGGCGGGCCTCGGTCTCGTCCAAGGCCACCGGCCGGCTGGAGTGGCTGGGCGTGCAGGAAGGCCAGCGGGTCAAGGAGGGCGAGGTGATCGCGCGGCTCGAGAACCGCGACGTGGCGGCGCAACTCGAGCAGGCTCGCGCCGGCGTGCTCGCGGCGCGCGGCAACCTGGCGCAGGGCGAGGCCGAGCTCGAGGACGCCCTGGCCAACTTCAAGCGCAGCCAGGATCTGGCGGCCAAGAATTTTCTGTCGGGCGCGGCGCTCGAGACCGCCGAGACCCGCGCCAACCGGGCGCGCGCCTCGATCGCCAGCCTCAAGGCCCAGGTGGCGGTGGCCGAAGCCAACGCGCGCGTGGCCCAGGTGGCCTATGAGCAGACCCTGATCAAGGCACCGTTCACCGGCCTGGTGCTCACCAAGAGCGCCAACGTGGGCGACATCGTCACGCCCTTCTCGTCGGCCGCCGGCACCACCGGTGCGGTGGTGACCATGGCCGACATGGACACCCTCGAGGTCGAGGTGGACGTGTCGGAGGCTTCGATCGCCAAGGTCAGCCCGGGCCAGCCGGTGGAGATCCAGCTCGACGCCTACCCCGAGCTGCGTCTGGTCGGCAAGGTCAGCCGCATCGTGCCGACGGTGGATCGCGCCAAGGCCACGCTGCTGGTGAAGGTGGCGTTCGTCGAGCGCGACGAGCGCGTGCTGCCGGACATGAGCGCCAAGGCCGCCTTCCTGTCGCGCGAGCTCAAGCCCGAGGAACGCAAGCCGGTGCCGGCGCTGCGCGCCGAGGCGATCGTCAAGCGCGAGGGCCAGGAGGTGGTCTTCGTGGTGGGCAAGGACGGCACGGTGAGCCTCAAGCCCGTGAAGGCGGGCGACAAGGTGGGCGATCTGGTGCGCGTCGAGGGGCTGGCGCCGGGCGAGCGCGTGGTGCTCGCGCCCAGGGAGGAGCTGCGCGCCGGCCGCGCCGTGGTGGCGGTGAAGAAATGAGCGAAGTGCTGGTGGCGATCCGCCACGTGAGCAAGAGCTACCACCGCGGCAACCAGGTCGTGCCGGTGCTCGAGGACATCAACCTCGAGATCGCGCGCGGCGACTTCGTGGCCCTGATGGGTCCCTCGGGTTCGGGCAAGAGCACGCTGCTCAACCTGATCGCGGGCATCGACAAGCCCGACACGGGCGAGATCGTGATCGAGGGCACGGACATCACGCGCCTGACCGAGACGGAGCTCGCCGACTGGCGCGCCACCCACGTGGGCTTCATCTTCCAGTTCTACAACCTGATGCCCGTGCTCACCGCCTACGAGAACGTGGAGCTGCCGCTGATGCTCACCGCGCTGTCGCGCGCCGAGCGGCGCGAGCGCGTGCAGATCGCCCTGGGGCTGGTGGGTTTGACCGACCGCCAGAAGCACTACCCGAACGAGCTCTCGGGCGGGCAGCAGCAGCGCGTGGCGATCGCCCGCGCGGTGGTCTCGGATCCCACCATCCTGATCTGCGACGAGCCCACCGGCGACCTCGACCGCCAGAGCGCGGCCGACGTGCTGGCGATGCTGCGGCGGCTCAACCAGGATCTGGGCAAGACGATCGCCATGGTCACCCACGATCCGCGCGCGGGCGAAGCGGCACGGCGCATGACCTTCCTCGACAAGGGCCAGCTCACCGACGCCTCGCCCTTCGCGATGCATTGAGCGTGTTCTTCGCGAAGCTCATCTTCAAGAACGTGTTCCGCGCGCGGCTGCGCTCGGGGCTGACCATTCTCGGCCTGGTGATCGCGGTGCTGGCCTTCGGCCTGCTGCAGACGGTGGTGCGCGCCTGGTATGCCGGTGCCGACGCGTCGAGCGCGACGCGGCTGATCACCCGCAACGCGATCTCCCTGACCTTCGTGATGCCGGTGTACTACCGCGAGAAGATCCGCGCCGTGCCCGGAGTGACGGGCGTGGCGCTGTCGAACTGGTTCGGGGGCGTGTGGAAGGACCCGAAGAACTTCTTCGCCAACTTCGCAGTCGATGCCCCCGCCTTCTTCCCCCTTTATCCGGAGTTCGTGTTCAAGCCCGAGGAGTACGCCGATTTCCTGCGCGACCGCAAGGGCGCGGCGGTCGGCCGCCAGCTCGCCGAGCTGTATGGCTTCAAGGTGGGCGACCGCATCCCCCTGCGCAGCGGGATCTACCCCGGCGAGTGGGAGTTCACCGTGCGTGCGATCTACGACGGCCGCGACGACACCACCATCACGCGCCAGATGTACTTCCACTACGACTACCTGAACGAGCAGATCAAGAAGGTCTTCCCGCGGCGTGCCGACCAGACCGGGGTGTTCGTGATCGGCATCGCCGACGGCTCGCAGGCGGCCGAGGTCTCGCGGGTGATCGATGCCGAGTTCAAGAACTCCCTGGCCGAGACCCTGACCGAGACCGAGAAGGCCTTTTCGCTTGGCTTCGTCGCCATGGTGGAGACCATCGTGCAGGCGATCCGCGGAGTGAGCTACGTGGTGATCCTGATCATCATGGCGGTGGCGGCCAACACCATGGCGATGACGGCGCGCGAACGCATGAGCGAGTACGCCACGCTCAAGGCCCTGGGCTTCAAGCCCGGCATGGTCGGCGGGCTGATCATCGGCGAGGCTTTTGCGCTGGCCATGATCGGCGCCGGCATCGGCATGCTGCTCACCACCCCCGTGGTGCGCGCCTTCCACGCCGCCACGACCAACGTGTTCGCCAAGATGCCGCTGGTGCCCGAGACCTTCTGGCTGCAGGCCGCGTGTGCGGTGGTCGTGGGGCTGGTGGCGGGCCTGGTGCCGGCGGTGCGCGCGATGCGCATGCCCATCGTGGACGGGCTGCGGCATGTGGCCTAAAGGACTGCCCCACCCCCGAAGCGCCTGCGGCGCCTCCCCCTCGAGGGGGCGCCACCAGCGGCCCGGCGAAGCCGGATCCGCGGTGGCCCTCGGCGGGGGCGGCCGCGCGGGCGGCGCCGGGAAAAGGGCTGGAGGCGCACGATGAAGATCCCCTTCAGTTACGTCGCCAGGAACCTGTGGTTCCGCAAGCTGACCACGCTGCTCACCGCCAGCGGCATGGCCCTGGTCGTATTCGTGTTCGCGGCGGTGCTGATGCTCGACGCGGGGCTCAAGTCCACGCTGGTGTCCACCGGCGCGCCCGACAACGTGGTGGTGATCCGCCAGGGCTCCGAGACCGAGGTGCAAAGCGGCCTGCTGCGCGACCAGGCGAGCCTGGTCGAGACCGCGCCCGAGGTGGCGCGCGCCCCCGACGGGGCGAGCTCGGCCTCGAAGGAGGTGGTGGTGCTCAACTCGCTGCCCAAGCGCGAGGACCCCACCAAGCGCAGCAACGTGGTGGTGCGCGGGCTCTCGCCCAAGGGCCTGGCGCTGCGGCCGCAGGTGAAGATCGTGGAGGGCCGGATGTTCCGGTCCGGGTCGAACGAGATCGTGGTGGGGGCCTCGGTGGCACGGCAATTTGCGGGCGTCGAGGTGGGCCAGCAACTGTCCTTCGCGGGCCGGCAGTGGACCGTGGTGGGGGTGAGCGACGCGGGCAAGACCGCCTTCGACTCCGAGATCTGGGGCGACGTGGACCAGCTCATGCAGGCCTTCCGGCGAGGCGCCTACTCGTCGATGATCGCGCGGCTCAACCGTCCCGAGGATTTCGACGCGCTGCGCGCGCGCCTCGACGAGGATCCGAGGCTGAAGGTCACGGTCAAGCGCGAGCGCCAGTTCTACGAGGATCAAAGCCGCGCCTTGTCGAACTTCATCACCCTGCTGGGCATGGCGCTGTCGGTGATCTTCTCGCTCGGGGCGATGATCGGCGCGGCGATCACCATGTACGCGGCGGTCGCCACCCGCACCGCCGAGATCGGCACGCTGCGGGCGCTGGGATTCCGGCGCGCCTCGGTGCTGGTGGCCTTCCTCACCGAAAGCCTGCTGCTGGCGGTGGTGGGCGGGCTGGCGGGGCTCGGGGCGGCGAGCTTCCTCACCGCGATCACCATCTCGACCACCAACTTCCAGTCCTTCTCGGAGCTCGCGTTCAGCTTCCAGCTCACGCCGCGCATCGTCGTGCAGTCGCTCGCCTTCGCGCTGCTGATGGGCTTGGTGGGCGGCTTCCTGCCGGCGATCAAGGCGAGCCGCATGAAGATCGTCGATGCGCTGCGGGCGGACTGAGCGCGCCGCCGCGCCGCGCTTGACCACGTCCGGCCGCCCTGCCTGCGCACGCCGCGGCGGTGTGCACAGCGGCGAAGGCGGGGTAGCATCCGACGCGCCCCGCAGCATTGCATCGGCACTCGAGACCGACACAGGAGACAAGGAATGAAGAAGCTCATCACCGCGGCCGCGTTCGCCGTGGGCGCCCTCGTCGCGGGCCAGGCCGCGGCGTTCGACACCGTGAAGATCATGATCCCCGCCAACCCTGGCGGCGGCTTCGACCAGACCGGCCGCAACCTGGGCGCCGCGATGCAGGCCGCCGGCGTGGCCAAGACCGTCACCTTCGAGAACAAGGGGGGCAGCGGCGGCGTGATCGGCCTGGCGCAGTTCGTCAACAACGACAAGGGCGCGCCCAACGCGCTGATCGTCATGGGCGCGGTCATGGTCGGCGCGATCGAGACCAACCGGCCGCCTATCACCCTCAAGAACGCCACGCCGATCGCCCGCCTGTTCGGCGACGCGATGGTGGTGGTGGTGCCGGCGAGCTCGAAGATCACCTCGATGAAGGAGCTGGTGGCCCAGCTCAAGGCCAACCCCGGCTCGGTGAGCTGGAGCGGCGGCTCGCGCGGCTCGATCGACCACATCCTGGCCGCGCTGATCGCCAAGGAGTCGGGGGTCGATCCGACCAAGGTCAACTACATCCCCTCGGCCGGCGGCGGCGAGTCGGCCGCGGCGATCATCGGCGGGCAGGTCACCGCCGGGCTGGCGGGCTACTCGGAGTTCGCCCAGCACATCAAGAGCGGCAAGATGCGCGCGCTGGCGGTGAGTTCCTCGGCCAAGCTGCCGGGCGAGGCCACGGCCACGCTCAAGGAGCAGGGCATCAACATCGAGATCTACAACTGGCGCGGGGTCTACGGTGCGCCGGGCATCACCGAGGCGCAGCAGAAGGCCCTGATCGACGCCGTGGTCGCGGCCACCAACACGCCCGCATGGAAGGGCGCGCTCGAGAAGAACGACTGGACGCCGCTGGTGCTCACCGGCGCCGACTTCGGCAAGTTCGTCGACGCCGAGAGCGCCCGTCTGGGTGCGCTGCTCAAGGAAGTGGGCATCGCCAAGTAGCGGGACTTCGACCGCGTTCGGGCAGAGGGGAGCGCGCAGACGCTCCTGTCCCGGGCGGGAGGCCACGCGCGCCGCGCGGCGCGCACGGGAGGCGGCGTGGATCTGGCAACGACGGACCGCAAGGTGCAGGCCGCCATCGGCCTGGGCTTCATCGTGGCCGCGGTGGCCATGGCCGGCCAGACCTTCCTGGTCGATGCCGAGGCCGGCTACGCGGGCATCGGGCCGCGCTTCTTTCCCTTCGCGATCGCCGCAGGCCTGGGCCTGTGTGGGCTCGGGCTGATCCTGGAGGCGCTGACCGGGGGCTACCGCAACCTGGAAGGCGCGCCCTCGGGCATGAAGCTCGATCGCGCGGCCAGGCAGGGCCTGGGCTGGATCGTCGGCGGCCTGGTCTTTCAGCTGCTGACCATTCCCTACATCGGCTTCGTGCCCACCAGTGCGGTGCTCTTTACCTGCGTGGCGCGTGCCTTCGGGGCGCGCAGCCTGTGGCGCAGCGCGGCGATCGGTGCGCTGATGGCGCTGACCATCTGGGCGATCTTCACGCAACTGCTGGGCGTGAGCCTGCAGGGCTTCCTGCGCAGCTAGGAGGACGCGATGGAAGGCCTGAGCGCACTGATGGAGGGCTTCGCCGCAGCGGTGACGCCCATGAACCTGCTGTGGGCCTTCGTGGGCGCCACGATCGGCACGGCGATCGGGGTGCTGCCGGGCATCGGGCCGGCGCTGACCATCGCCATGCTGCTGCCCGTGACCGCGAAGATCGAGCCGACCGGCGCGCTGATCATGTTCGCCGGGGTGTACTACGGCGCGATGTTCGGCGGCTCGACCACCTCGATCTTGCTCAACACGCCGGGCGAGTCTGCCTCGCTGGTCACGGCGCTGGAGGGCAACGCCATGGCCAAGCGCGGTCAGGCGGCCGCAGCGCTGGCCACTGCGGCCATCGGCTCGTTCCTGGCCGGCACGGTGGCCACCCTGCTGTTGTCGCTGTTCGCGCCCTACCTGGTGGACGTGGCGCTGAAGTTCGGACCGGCGGAGTACTTCGCGATCATGGTGCTGGCCTTCACCACCGTGTCGGCGCTGATGGGCAAGTCGGCGCTGCGCGGCATGACCAGCCTGTTTGCCGGGCTGGCGGTGGGCATGGTGGGCATCGAAGCCACCACCGGCCAGGCGCGCTTCACCGTGGGGCTCATGGAGCTGACCGACGGCATCGACGTGGTGCTGGTGGCGGTGGGGCTCTTCGCGGTGGGCGAGGCGCTCTACAACGTGATCTACGAGCGCGAGGGCAGCGCCGTGGTGCAAAAGCTCAAGGGCTCGATGTTGATGACCCGCGAGCAGTGGGCGAGGTCCTGGAAGCCGTGGTTGCGCGGCACCTTGATCGGCTTTCCGTTCGGCTCGATTCCGGCGGGTGGGGCCGAGATCCCGACCTTCCTGTCCTACTCGCTCGAGAAGAAGCTTTCGAAGCATCCCGAGGAGTTCGGCAAGGGCGCGATCGAGGGCGTGGCCGGCCCGGAGGCGACCAACAACGCCGCCGCCACCGGCACCCTGGTGCCGCTGCTGACGCTCGGGATTCCAACCACGGCCACCGCGGCGATGCTGCTCGCGGCCTTCCAGAACTACAACCTGCAGCCCGGGCCGCTGCTGTTCGAGATGAACCCGGCGCTGGTGTGGGGCCTGATCGCCAGCCTGTACATCGGCAACCTGATGCTGCTGGTGCTGAACCTGCCGCTGGCGGGCGTGTGGGCGCGCCTGCTCGCGATCCCGCGGCCCATGCTGTACGCCGGCATCCTGGTGTTCGCGGCGCTGGGGGCCTACACGCTGCGGCAGTCGACCTTCGACCTGGCTCTGCTGCTGCTGATCGGGCTGCTCGGCGTGGCGATGCGGCGCTACGACTTTCCGACCGCGCCGGTGATCGTGGGGATGATCCTTGGCCCGCTGGCCGAGAAGAACTTCCGCAACGCGCTGTCGATCAGCCAGGGCGACTTCAGTGTGTTCGCCACGCGGCCGATCGCCGCCACCATCCTGGTCATCGCGCTGGCCGTGGTGCTGGTGCCGCGGCTGACCCGGGTGCGGTTTGGCCACGCTGACGATTGAAGAGCGCCACCGGCGCGGCAATGTGACCCAACTCACACTGCCACAAGCCGCGCAAGGCGCGCCGCCCATCCAAGTGCCCGAAGCGGGGTGAACGCTGGTCAGCCAGGGTTCGGGTCGGCTAGCTTGGCGCCGCAGTCGATAAGGGCTGATGGATTTCGATAGACCGCCGCTACTCCTGCCGTACCTGTCGCGCAGTTCCCACCGAAAGCCTGCAGCACATCGCACGCGCGCCGCGGGCGCCTCCCGCGCCAATCAGTTCGAGGTCACATCAATGCCGACGGGTATCGTGAAGTGGTTCAACGAAACCAAGGGTTTCGGGTTTATCAAACCGGATGACGGGGGCGCCGATCTTTTCGCCCACTACTCTGGTATCAAGTCCAAGGGCTTCCGTACGCTCAAGGAAAACCAGCGCGTGGAGTATCAGGTGCAGCAGGGACAAAAAGGCCCCCAGGCGGTCGAGATCGTTCCGCTCGACTGAGGTCCTTGCCGCGCAAAGCCCGGGCCCGCCCTGCGCGGGCCATTGTTTTTTGTGCGGCGCACCCTTGCCCGAGTCGGCAAGCTTGGGGCGCCGCCGCGTTGGCCACGTGGCCGAGGGTATGATTCGGACCCCATTTGGCGCCGAGGGCAGCGGCCACCAGCCACGCCCCGCCGCCGCCGCCAGACGCGGTTGTCACCCCGGCCCGCCCGGGCCCAGGAAACAGCGCCGCCCGCCGCCCGGTCGAGGCGAGCGCGATCGAGGAGGCTCTTGAATGAGCGCAGTGCCTACGGAACCGGCTCTCAACGTTCCGCCCTATGTTCGCCACCGCAAGCTGATCGAGTGGGTGGGCGAGATCGCGCGCCTGACGCAGCCGGACCAGATCGTGTGGTGTGACGGGTCGCGCGAGGAGTACGACCGCTTGTGCCAGCAGATGGTCGATGCCGGCACCTTCCGGCGCCTGAACCCGGCCAAGCGCCCCGACTCCTATCTGTGCCTGTCCGACCCGTCCGACGTGGCGCGCGTCGAGGACCGGACCTTCATCTGCTCCGACACCAAGGAAGAGGCGGGGCCGACCAACAACTGGATGGCGCCGGCCGAGATGCGCGGCATCCTGGGGGGTTTGTTCAAGGGTTGCATGCGCGGCCGCACGATGTACGTGGTGCCGTTCTCGATGGGCCCCATCGGCAGCCCGATCGCGCACATCGGCGTGGAGCTGTCGGACAGCCCCTATGTGGTGGTCAACATGCGCATCATGACCCGCATGGGCCGTGCGGTGTTCGACGTGCTGGGCGATGACGGGGCCTTCGTGCCCTGCGTGCACTCGGTGGGCAAGCCGCTCGCAAAGGGCGAGGCCGACGTCGCCTGGCCGTGCAATCCGACCAAGTACATCGTGCACTTCCCCAGGTCGCGCGAGATCTGGAGCTTTGGCTCGGGCTACGGGGGCAATGCGCTGCTGGGCAAGAAGTGCTTCGCGCTGCGCATCGCATCGACCATGGGCCGGGACCAGGGCTGGCTGGCCGAACACATGCTGATCCTCGCGGTCACGACCCCCGAAGGCAGGAAGTACCACGTGGCCGCGGCGTTCCCGTCGGCCTGTGGCAAGACCAACTTCGCGATGCTGATTCCGCCCGCCGCGTTCAACGGCTGGAAGGTCACGACGGTCGGCGAGGACATCGCCTGGATCAAGCCGCACAAGGATGGGCGTCTGTACGCGATCAACCCCGAGGCGGGCTGCTTCGGCGTGGCGCCGGGCACCTCGCACAAGACCAACCACAACGCGATGGCGATGCTGCACAGCGACGTCATCTACACCAACGTCGCGCTGACCGACGATGGCGACGTGTGGTGGGAGGGCATGGGGGAGCCGCCCGCGCATCTGACGGACTGGCAGGGCAAGGACTGGACGCCGGACTGCGGCCGCAAGGCGGCGCACCCGAACGCCCGCTTCACGGTGGCCGCGAGCCAGTGCCCCTCGATCGACCCCGATTGGGAGGACCCGGACGGCGTGCCGATCGACGCCTTTGTATTCGGCGGTCGGCGCTCGACCACCGTGCCCCTGGTGACCGAGGCGCGCGACTGGACCGAGGGCGTCTACATGGCGGCCACCATGGGCTCCGAGACCACGGCCGCGGCCGCCGGTGCGCAAGGCGTGCTGCGCCGCGACCCGTTCGCCATGCTGCCTTTCTGCGGCTACAACATGGCCGAGCACTTTGCCCACTGGCTCGAACTCGGCGCGAAGCTCGAGGCGGCCGGCACGCCGCTTCCCAAGATCTTTTGCGTCAACTGGTTCCGCACCGACGCCAATGGCAAGTTCGTCTGGCCCGGCTTCGGCGAGAACATGCGCGTGCTCGAGTGGATGATCGAGCGCATCGAGAACCGCGGCGCGGGTAGCGAGCACGTGTTCGGTGTCAGTCCGCGCTATGAGGATCTGAACTGGACGGGGCTGGACTTCGGTCCGCAGCAGTTCCAGGCGGTGAGCGCAGTCGACCGGCAGGAGTGGGACAAGGAACTGGCCTTGCACGGCGAGTTCTTCCAGACGCTCGCGCACGGGCTGCCCGCGGCGCTGCAGGAGACTCGCGAGCGCATGCGTTCGCGGCTCGGCGGCTGAGTCGCCGAAGCAGCAAAAAGGGGCCGCGCAAGCGGCCCCTTCTCTTTGGGAGGTGGCGGACGGGCGCCTGCGCCTAGGCGCGGGTGCAAAGGCCGTCGAAGCAGGCGCGCAGCATCAGTTCGATCACCTCGTCGTCGGTGTGCTGCCCCGACAGCCGCATGAAGTCCAGCACCGGGTCGCAGGTGCGGGCGAAGACCGTGTACAGCACGAACTCCGGCGGCAGGCCCGGCTCCACCGCGCGCTTGCGTTGCGCCTCGTCGATCCACGCGCCCATCTTGTCGCTGACCTCCATCAGGCGGTCCATGTAGCGCTTGTCGTGCGCCAGCGCCTCGCGCAGGCTCGATCGCGTGGAGGGCAGCAGCGGCATGCGGCCCGCGATGCGCAGGCCGAGCGCCCAGCGCAGCACCGCCCGGAGCTTGGCCAGGGGAGCCGCCGCGGGCGGCTGGGCGGCGATCACGGCGAGCGTCTCGTCGAGCAGGCGCACCAGGGCGGCGGCCGCGAGCGCGTCCTTCGACGGGAAGTGCTTGTACAGGCTGGCCTTGGACATGCCGACGTAGGAGGCAACCTCGTCGACCGTCATCAGGTCGAAGCCCTTTTCGGCGAGCAGGGCATTGACCGCGACGAGGATGGCGTCCTCGCGCAGGCGGGCGGTCTGATCCTTGATCGAGAGCCGGGGCGCAGTGGGCATGCGAGGGATAGTACTAGCTAGTCGCCAGGGTGACCAATCGGTTTATTCTCTGGGCGCAAGAAAACCGTACGGTTTTGTGCAAACCGGCCAGCCAGATCGCGGCCCTGTCCCAACCGACCTGCTTCTACGTCTGGCGCGACCACGCGCCTGGGAGGATTCAAATGCTCATGTCCATGCTCTCTCGCCGCCGCACCTTGCTCGCAGCGGCTGCCGCAACTGCGCTGCTCGCCGCCTGCGGCTCCGACGGCGGCGACGCCACGCCCGCGACCACCTTGCAGGCCGTGCATGCGTCGGCCGATGCACCGGCGGTCGACATCCTGGTCAACGGCACGCGCGTGGCCAGCGGTCTCGCATTCGAGAAGGCCACTGCCGGGTTGCCCGTGCTGTCGGGACCGACGCGGCTGCAGGTGAATCCGGCCAACAGTGCCACCAGCGCGCTCGATCTGGGCGTCGTGCTCCCGCCTGGCCGCTTCACCTCGGCGGTGGTGGTGGGGTCGGTCGCTGCGGGCACGCCCGCGGCCCAGGCCCTGTCGGGCGTGATCGTGGAGGACCCGGGCAACGCGCCGGCGGCAGGCAACGTGAAACTGCGCGTTCTTCATGGCGCGCCCGCGGTGCCCGCGGTGGACATCTATGTGTCCGCGCCGACCGCCGCGCTGCCGGCTCAGCCGACGATCCCCGGCCTGGCCTACAAGAGCGTCGCGCCGGCCTCGGGCACCAACGCGCTCGAGGTGACCAGTGGCAGCTATCGGATCCGCGCTACTGCGGCCGGGCAGCGCGGCACGATCGCCTTCGACTCCGGGGCGGTCAGCCTGCCTGCGGGCGGCGACCTGCTGATCGTGGCTGTGCCCGCAACCGGCAGCCTGTCTCCGGTGAAACTGCTGGTGGTCGCGCGCGACGGATCGAGCTTCGTGATCGGAGACAACCAGGCTGCGCTGCGAGTGGGGCACTTCTCGCCCACCGTGCCCGCGGTTGACGTGTTCCTCAAGGCGCCGGGTGAGGCCAACTCCGCCGCTAACCGGGTGCTCGCGGGCGTGGTGTTCCCGCAAGACTCCGGCTTCCTCAACGTGCCGGCAGGAACCTACGACGCGTCTGTGGCGCTGGCGGGTTCGCTGACCGGAGTGCTCAACCTCAACGGCGCCAGTCTTGCGAAGGGCACGAGCACGAGCGTGTTCGCGATCGGCCTGCTGGCTGGCACGGGCGCGCAGGCACTGCAACTCAAGGCCTTCGCGGACGACCGCACGCCGGTGGCGGGCAAGGCGAAGGTGCGAGTGATGCACCTGTCGCCCGATGCGCCGGCGGTCGACGTGGTGGCGCTTTCGGGGGGCGCGATCGCGGCCCGCGTGGTCACCAACCTCGCGTATCCGAACGCGACCCAGACCTCGCTGCAACTCGACCCGGGCACCTACACCCTGGCGGTGGTTCCCACGGGGGCGAGTGCGCCGGTCTTGCCGACCGCTGCGGGCGTTGCCGTGACCCTCGCCGCGGGTGAGGTGGTGACGATTGCCGCGGTGGGCTGCCTGAGCACGACGGGCACCTGCGCCGGTGGCGCGCCGTTCCAGTTCAAGCGGATGTCCGACCGGTAATCGGCGCTTGCTGGTTCAGCCACAGGGGGCCTTCGGGCCCCTTGTGCATTGTTGCAGGCTCGGCGCGCGCGCATTGGCTTGCGTGCACCGGGCCTTGCGTCGATACTGCCGTGCCCGATCCCTCCGGCCGGATGAGCCACACAGAACAGGGACGGCGCGCAGCATCGGGACTTCGGAGACAGCCCGCTTGGCTTTGCTCAACTACATCACGCAGGTGCAGTTCGACTTTGGCGCGCTCAAGCTGGTGCGCGCCGAGTGCGAGCGCATTGGCATCCGCCGGCCTCTGGTGTGCACCGATCGCGGCGTCGTGGCGGCGGGGCTGGCCGAGCGGCTGCTGGCGGCCCTGGGCGATCTGCCCGCCGCGCTCTACGACGGCACGCCCTCGAACCCCACGGAGTCGGCGGTCATGGCGGCGGTGGCGCTCTACCGGGAGCACCGCGCCGACGGCCTGATCGCCCTGGGAGGCGGCAGCCCGATCGACCTGGCCAAGGCAGTGGCGATCGCCGCCACGCATCCTGAGCCTCTGGCGCACTACGCCACGATCCACGGCGGCAGCCCGCGCATTGGCGCGCAGGCCGCGCCGCTGATCGCGATTCCCACCACTGCCGGCACGGGCAGCGAGGTGGCGCGCGGCGCGATCATCATCCTCGACGACGGGCGCAAGCTGGGCTTTCACTCCTGGCACCTGGTGCCGCGAGTGGCGATCTGCGATCCCGAGTTGACGCTGGGTCTGCCGCCGGGGCTCACCGCCGCGACCGGCATGGACGCGATCGCGCATTGCATCGAGACCTACCTTTCGCGCGCCGTGAATCCGCCGGCCGACGCGATCGCGCTCGACGGGCTGCGGCGCGGGGTGACGCATATCGAACGCGCGGTGGCCGACGGCTCGGACCGCGCGGCGCGCTGGGCGATGATGAGCGCCTCGATGCAGGGGGCGATGGCGTTTCAGAAGGGGCTGGGGGCGGTGCACTCGCTTTCGCACGCGCTGGGCGAGTTGCGCCTGGGCGCGCAGGGCCGTGGCCCGCACCACGGCACGCTCAACGCCATGCTGCTGCCCGAGGTTGTGCGCTTCAACGAGGCCGCGGTGCCCGGTCGGGTGCGCGATGTGGCCGAGGTGTTCGGCGAGCGCGAGGGTGCCGGCCTGGCCGAGGCGCTGCGTCGCCTCAATGCACGCATCGGGCTGCCCACGGGCCTGGCGGCAATGGGCATCGAGCCGCGCCACCACGCAGTCGCGGCGGACCACGCGCTGCTCGACCACTGCCATGGGACCAATCCCCGCGTGGCCACGCGCGACGACTATCTGACGCTGCTCGAGGCCTCGGCATGAGCACCGAGATCATTCTGGAGACCCGGGGCCTGACCAAGGAGTTCAAGGGCTTCGTGGCCGTCAACGACGTGAACCTCAAGGTCACGCGCGGCTCGATTCACGCCCTGATCGGTCCCAATGGCGCGGGCAAGACCACCTGCTTCAACCTGCTCACCAAGTTCCTGCCGCCCACTCGCGGGCAGATCCTGTTCAATGGCGTGGACATCACCAAGCTGCAGGCGGAGGACATCGCGCGCCGCGGCATCGTGCGTTCGTTCCAGATCTCGTCGGTGTTTCCGCACCTCACCGTGCTCGAGAACGTGCGCGTCGCGCTGCAGCGCGCCACCGGCTGGTCGATGCAGTTCTGGCGCACCGAGCGCGTGCTCGACAAGCTCGACGCTCGCGTCATGGACCTGCTCGACCAGGTGGACCTGCGCGAGTTCGCCGACGCGGTGACGGTCGAGCTGCCGTACGGCCGCAAGCGCGCGCTCGAGATCGCCACCACGCTGGCCACCGAGCCCGACCTCATGCTGCTCGACGAGCCCACCCAGGGCATGGGGCACGAGGACGTGGCGCGGGTGACGGCCCTCATCAAGCGCGTCGCGGTGGGGCGCACGATCCTGATGGTCGAGCACAACATGGGCGTGGTGGCGGGGATCTCGGACCGCATCACGGTGCTGTCGCGTGGCGCCGTGTTGGCCGAGGGCAGCTACGCGGAGGTCTCGGCCAACCCCGCGGTCAAGGAGGCCTACATGGGCGCCGCCGAGGGCGAGCTCGAAGGCATCGGGCACTGAGGCGCGGATGAGCGAACCGGTCCTCCAGATTCGCGATCTGCACGCCTGGTACGGCGAGTCGCACGTCCTGCACGGCGTGAACCTCGAGGTGAACCGCGGCGAGGTGGTCACCCTGCTGGGCCGCAACGGCGCCGGACGCACGAGCACGCTGCGCGCCATTCTCGGGCTGACGGGGCGGCGGCGCGGATCGATCCGCGTGGCGGGCACCGAGACCATCGCGCTCCCGACCTACCGCATTGCGCACCTGGGCGTGGGCTACTGCCCCGAGGAGCGCGGCATCTACGCCAGCCTCAGTTGCGAAGAGAACCTGATGCTGCCGCCGCGCGTCGGCGAGGGCGGGATGAGCGTCGACGAGATCTACGCCATGTTTCCCAACCTGAGCGAGCGCGCCGCGAGCCCGGGCACGCGACTGTCGGGGGGCGAGCAGCAGATGCTGGCGGTGGCCCGCATCCTGCGCACCGGCGCGAATCTGCTGCTGCTCGACGAGATCTCCGAGGGCCTGGCGCCGGTGATCGTCAAGAAGCTCGCCGAGATGATCCGCACGCTGCGCCAGCGCGGCTACACGATCGTCATGGTCGAGCAGAACTTCCGCTTCGCCGCACCGTTGGCGGACCGCTTCTACGTGGTCGAGCACGGCTCCATCGTCGAAGCCTTCGGCGCGGCCGAGATGAAGCAAAAGGAAGGGCGGCTGCACGAGCTGCTCGGAGTTTGAGCGTCAAAACACACCAGAGGAGACAGACATGAAACTCAAGAAACTCGCGGCCGCCCTGGCCGCCTGCGGGCTGATGTTCGGCGCAGGCGCCGCCCAGGCCCAGAAGCTTTCCGGCGACAAGATCGTGATCGGCTTCATCACCGACATGTCCTCGCTGTATTCCGACATCGACGGCACGGGCGGGGTCGAGGCGATCCGGATGGCGATCGCCGACATGCAAAAGGAGTTCCCCGGCAAGAAGATCGAGCTCGTCTTCGCCGATCACCAGAACAAGGCCGACATCGCCTCGAGCAAGGTGCGCGAGTGGATCGACCAGGGTGGCGCGGATGTGATCATCGGCGGCACGAACTCGGCGGCGCAGCTGGCGGCAGCCAAGGTCGCCACCGAGAAAAAGCGCCCCATCCTCGTGGTGGGCGCGGCGACCTCGCGGCTCACGAACGAGGACTGCTCGCCCTACATCGTCCATTACGCCTACGACACGGTCGCGCTCGCCAACGGCACCGGGTCCGCGGTGGTCAAGGCGGGCGGCAAGTCGTGGTTCTTCCTGACGGCCGACTACGCCTTCGGGCATTCGCTCGAGAAGGACACGGCCGATGTGGTCAAGGCCAGCGGCGGCACGGTGGTGGGCGCGGTGCGGGCGCCGCTGAACGCGTCGGACTTCTCTTCCTTCCTGCTTCAGGCGCAGAACAGCAAGGCGCAGATCCTCGGCCTGGCCAACGCGGGCGGTGACACGATCAACTCGATCAAGGCCGCTAACGAGTTCGGCGTCACGAAGAACATGAAGCTGGCGGGCCTGCTGATGTTCATCAACGACATCCATAGCCTCGGGCTCAAGACCACGCAGGGCATGTACCTGACCGACGCCTGGTACTGGAACCTGAATGCGGAGTCCCGTGCCTGGGGGCGGCGCTTCTTCGAGAAGATGAAGCGCATGCCGTCGTTCCTCCAGGCGGGCGACTACTCGGCCGTCTCGCAGTACCTGCAGGCCGTCAAGACCGCGGGCACCGACGATGCCGACGCGGTCATGGCGCAGCTCAAGAAGCAGAAGATCAACGACATGTTCACCAAGGGGGGCGTGATCCGCGCCGACGGACGCATGGTCCACGACATGTACCTGATGCAGGTGAAGTCGCCGGCCGACTCGAAGGATCCGTGGGACTACTTCAACGTGGTCCAGACGATCCCTGGCGACCAGGCTTACTTGCCGCTGGCGCAGTCCAGGTGCGCGCTGGTGAAGAAGTGATCGTGGGGGTGGCGCGCGCAGGCCGGGGTGCTGCCCGGTCGCCAGGGGTTGGGGCGCGGCTCGTGCCCGCGACCTTGACGGGGCACGCGCAGGGATGAGCGAGCCCTTCGGCATCCCGCTGCCCGCGCTGCTGTCGCAGCTGCTGCTGGGCCTGGTGAACGGATCGTTCTACGCGATCCTTTCGCTGGGCCTGGCGGTGATCTTCGGCCTGCTCAACGTCATCAACTTCGCCCACGGCGCCATGTACATGATGGGCGCGATGGTGACCTGGATGGGCATGCAGTACTTCGGCGTCAACTACTGGGTCTCGCTCGCGCTGGCGCCCCTGGTGGTGGGCGCCTTCGGGGTGGTGGTGGAGCGGGTGCTGCTGCGCCCGCTCTACAAGCTCGACCATCTCTACGGCCTGTTGCTCACCTTCGGGCTGACGCTGCTCATCGAGGGCGTGTTCCGCTCCTTCTACGGCGTCTCGGGCCTGCAGTACAGCGCGCCCGAGCAGCTTACTGGCGCCACCAACCTCGGCTTCATGATCCTGCCCAACTACCGCGCCTGGGTCGTCGTGGCGTCCCTCGTGGTGTGCTTCGCCGTGTGGTACGTGATCGAGCGCACCAAGCTCGGCGCCTACCTGCGCGCGGGAACCGAGAACGCGCCGCTGACTGCCGCCTTCGGGGTCAACGTGCCGGTGCTGCGCACCTTTGCCTACGCGTTCGGCGTCGGGCTGGCGGGGCTCGCGGGCGTGCTTGCGGCGCCGATCTACCAGGTGCAGCCGCTGATGGGCAGCAACCTGATCATCGTGGTGTTCGCGGTCGTGGTGATCGGCGGGATGGGGTCGATCATGGGCTCGATCATCACCGGGCTGGCGCTGGGGGTGATCGAGGGCTTCACCAAGGTCTTCTATCCCGAGGCTTCGTCCACGGTGGTGTTCGTGATCATGGCCATCGTGCTGCTGCTGCGCCCGGCGGGTCTGTTCGGCAAGGAGAAGTGATGAAGCTCTCGGCCGACTTCCGCGTCTACCTCGTGCTGCTGGCTCTGCTGCTGGCGCTGCCGGCGCTGGGCGCCTATCCGGTGTTCGTGATGAAGGTGCTGTGCTTCGCGCTGTTCGCGTGCGCCTTCAATCTGCTGATCGGCTTCACCGGCTTGTTGTCCTTCGGGCATGCCGCCTTCTTCGGCGGCGCCGCCTACTTTGCCGGCCATGCGCTCAAGGTCTGGGGCCTGCCCACGCTTGGGGGCCTGGCCGTGGGCCTGGTGGCGGGCGGCGTGCTCGGCTTGGCGATGGGCTACCTCGCGATCCGCCGCAGCGGGATCTACTTTTCGATGATCACGCTCGCGCTCGCCCAGATGCTCTATTTCTTCTTCCTGCAGGCGCCCTTCACCGGCGGCGAGGACGGCTTGCAGAGCGTGCCTCGCGGGTCCGTTCTCGGCGTCGACCTGGCCAGCGACCTTGCGCTCTACTACTTCGTGGTCGTCATCTTCGTGCTCGCCTTTCTGGCGATCTACCGCATCGTGCACTCGCCCTTCGGGCAGGTGCTCAAGGCGATCCGCGAGAACGAGCCCCGGGCCACCTCGCTGGGATATTCGACGACTCGCTTCAAGTTGCTGGCCTTCGTGCTGTCGGCAGCACTGGCCGGACTGGCCGGCGCCACCAAGACCCTGGTGCTGGGTTTTGCCACGCTGACTGACGCGCACTGGAGCACTTCTGGCCTGGTGATCCTGATGGTGCTCGTCGGTGGCATGGGCACGATGCTCGGGCCCATCGTCGGAGCGGTGGTGATCGTGGCCCTCGAGAACAAGGTCGGCGACATCGGCACCTGGCTGGCGCGCATCACCGGGATCGAGTGGTTCCAGGGCCTGGGCGAGTCGGTCACCGTGGTCACCGGCCTCATCTTCGTGGTGTGCGTGCTGTCCTTCCGCCGCGGCATCGTCGGCGAGGCGCTCGCGCTGTGGCAGCGCCGGCGGCCGCCGGCGCGCGCGGGCTGAGCCAAGCGGCGCGCGCGCGACACGCGAGTACGGGACGCCGCGTCCGCTGGCGTCGCAAGCGTGACAAGATTTTCGAGCCTCCCGCGAGCGTCCGGTTCGCGGGGCCAGCCTGCGCACCCAGGGCGCCACCGCCGCGATGTCCATCGACGCCGACCTTGTCTTCAAGCGCACCGAGCCGGGTGCGCAAGAGGTCTATGAGAAGACCCGTTCTCTGAGCCAGGCCGAGCGGCTGGTCCTGATCCTGGTGGATGGGCGTCTTTCGGTGGCGGGGCTGTCCACGCGCCTGCCCAGCGTCGGCGCGGACCGCATCGAGGAAGCCCTCGAGCGCCTGGTGGAACTCGAACTGGTCGAAGCGCGCGGGCGGCGTGCCCCGGCTGTTGCCCCGAGGCCGGCTGCGCCGGTCGCGCCCGATCGCCTGGCCGTGGAAACGGCACTACAGGTGGTCGAGGCCGAACTGGCGCAGGCTGAAGCTGCGGCCAAAGCGGAGGTGGACACCGGAGCCGCGAATGTTTTCGCCGGCGATGACGTAAGCAAGCGCTCGCTTGATCCGGTCGCCGAAACCCTCGGGCGTCCTGTGCCGGAGCTCGTCCGGCCGACTGGCCTTGGGCTGCCGGGCGACTCGCTGGCGGCGCCGAGTACCGTCGTCACGCAGTTTGCGATCACCTCGGTGAACGTCCCGGATGCGCTTGATCTTCAAGAGGAGCGTGACAAGGCGGAGTGGGCCGACGCACTGGCGGCGAAGCATGGCGAGCGCCGCAGGCGCTGGCTCGGCAGGGGCGGGGTCGCCGCGGTTGCGGTCGCCGCGGTCGTGGTGCTGCTGGGTTTGTGGCAGCCGATGCCGCAAGCAACCACGCCGCAGGCGGTGGCGGCGCGGTTGACCGAAGCCTTGGGGCTGCCGGTCACGGTGCATTCAACCGACCTGGATCTTCTGCCCGCACCCCACCTGAACGTATCGGGCATCGAGGTGGCCGGCCGGACCCGCATCGAGGAGGTGCGCGTCGGGATCAACTGGTCCGAGGTATGGAACGGACTCAACAGCGGCGACTGGACCTGGGGCGAGGCTCGCGTCGCGCCCCTGGAGCTGAGTGCGCCGCAGGCGCTCGAGCTCGCGCAGGGGCTACTGCGCGCCGGGGACAGGTTGCCGGCCAAGGTGAGCACGGTGCGCTTCGAGTCGGTGCGCTTCCCGGGTTCCGCGCTGCTTCCGGGGCGTTATGAGGTCGTCGCGCGGCGTGGCGCGGACGGCCGCTTCGGTCGCTTGAGCATGAGCGAACTGGGGCTGGGGGAGGGCTCGGTGGAGATCGCCCTCGCGCCCGGGGAACCGCACACGCGATTCGACCTGGTGGCTGCGCGCTGGGCGCTGCCCTTCGGGCCGCGCGTGGCCTGGAACGAGATGCGCGCGAGCGGCACGCTGGAACCCGAGGCCGTCCGGGTGGCGGCCTATTCACTTGGCGGCTTCTACGGTGTGACGACCGGCACAGTCAGCGCGCAGCGGCAGGGCGCCGAATGGTTGGTCGCCGGGGTCGTGGAACCCACCAATCTCGACGTGGAGGCAATTCTCTCCATCTCCGGCGCCAAGCGGTCGGGCGCGGCTGCAGGCGATGGCGCGGCGCCGATCCAGGGCACTCTCACCGGACGCTGGCAGGCGGCCGGTCGGGGCAACAGCCTGGAGGCCGCCATCGCTGCAACCGCGCTCACCGGCCCGTTCCAGGTTCGCTGGGCCGCGCTGAACGGCGTCAACCTTGGTGCGGTGGCGGCCCAAGGAGAGAAGAAGGGCGGCGTGACGCGCTTTACCGAGTTTGGGGGCGTGCTGATCGCCGACCGCCACAACCTGACGTTCCAGGGCGTGGACGGGCGGGCCGG